>Ga0207682_10000010_pt1 | contig 85697 bp, 81 predicted proteins | sample KBSM63metaG_FD_184332 | JGI IMG/M metagenome (GOLD analysis project Ga0207682, IMG submission 184332) | Miscanthus rhizosphere microbial communities from Kellogg Biological Station, Michigan, USA - KBS M6-3 metaG (SPAdes) (version 2) | ecosystem: Host-associated > Plants > Roots > Rhizosphere >... | reverse complement strand
GATCGTCAAGGCTCAGATCGAAGCGACCGCGGGCAGGCGGGACGAGGCGATCAAGCTCTACGAACGTGCGATTGCCGGAGATCCGCGCTCGCTCGCCGCCCGGTTTGCGCTCGTATCCCTGGCGGTGCTCACCGGCAAGCACGACATCGCGAAGGCGCAGGTCGCGAAGATGAAGGAGTTGCAGCCCAACGACTTTCGGACGTTGTATTCCGACGCGCTCGTTTCCTATGTCACCGGCAATCCGCAGCATGCGCACGAGGTCCTCGAGCGGCTGGTCGCGGCAAGGCCGGATCACCTGCCGAGCGTCTTCCTGTCCGGTCTCGTCGACTTCCAGCTCGGATCCAACGCATCGGCCGAAGTGTCGTTGCGCAAGGTGCTGGCGCGCGCCCCCGAAGACGCCAACGCAGGCCGGATCCTGGCGCTCGTCTATCTGCGCCAGGGCCGTCCCGCCGACGCGCTCGAAGTGCTGAGGCCCGCATTGCAGCGCGCGCCCGACGATCCGGTGCTGCTGCGCACCGTCGGCGAGGCCTACCTCGCATCCGGCAACGCGAAGCTCGCCGCGGCGTCGTACGAGCGCGCGGCTGCAGTCGACAAGGGTGACGTGACCAGCAAGGTCAGGCTCGCGCAGGCGCGCCTTGCCGGCGGCGAAACGGAGCGGGCTTTTGGCGACCTGCAGTCGCTTGCAAATGCCGACCCGACGCATACGCAGGCCGATCTCGCCATCATCACCGAGTACATTCGCAGGCGCCAATACGACAAGGCACTTGCGGCCGTCGACGCGCTCGAGAAAAAGCAGCCCGAGGCAGCGCTGCCGTCGGTTCTTCGTGGCAGCGTGTATCTCGCCAAGCGCGACCTCGTGAATGCGCGCAAGAGCTACGAGCATGCGCTGGAGCTCGAGCCGGAGTTCTTTTCGGCGGCTTTCAGCCTCGCGCTGCTCGACATTCGCGAGGGCCGGCCGCAGGCAGCGCGCGATCGCTTCGACCGCATCCTCGCGAAGAATCCGAAGAACGAGCAGGCTCTGCTGGCGTCGACGGAATTGCTGCGGTTGATGGGCGGAACCGCCGCCGAAGTGAAGGCGTCGCTGGAAAAGGCGGTGGCGGCGAATCCTGCGTCGGTTCGTGCGCGTCTCGCGCTGATCAACGACGATCTGCTGCGCCGTGACGGCAACGCAGCGATGGCTTCGGCGCGCACGGCGCTCACGACGATACCCAACGACCCGCAGCTGCTCGAAGCGCTCGGACGCAGCCAGCTCGCGGCGGGTGAAGTCAACCAGGGCATCGAGACGTTCAAGCGCATCGTCAACCAGCAGCCCAAGAATCCGAGCGCGTACATCCTCCTTGCCGACGCGCAAGTCGTGGCGAAGGACTTTCCGGCCGCGATCGAAACCCAGCGGAAGGCGCTCGCGCTGCGGCCCGAGGCGTCGCAGATCGCTGCGAAGCTCGCCAAGATCTACATGCTGGCCGGTCGTCCGGGGGACGCGATCGCCGAAGCGCGCAAGTTGCAGAAGAGCCAGCCGGACAAGGCCACCGGTTATGCGCTGGAAGGCGAGGTACTGGCCGCGCAGGCCAAGTGGGCCGACGCCGCCGCGGCGTTCCAGACCGCGCTGTCGAAGCAGCCGCTGCCCGCCATCGCCGTTGGCACGTACGTTTCGCTGCAGCGCGCCGGCAAGGCGCCGGAAGCCGCGGCGATGGCGAACAAGTGGATGAAGGACTATCCGAAGGACCCGACGCTGTCGTTGGTGCTCGCGCAGCAAAGTCAGGTGCGCGGCAATGTCGCCGATGCCAAGGTAGGCTATCGCAAGGTGCTGGAGCTGGAGCCCGAGAACGCCACGGCGCTCAACAACCTCGCGTGGATTCTGACCGAGGAGGGCGACGCCAAGGGACTCGAGTATGCTGAGCAGGCCCATCGGCTGGCACCGTTCAGTCCGGGGGTCCTCGACACGCTCGGCGTCGCCGTGTTGAAGAGCGGCGATGCGAAACGCGGCGTGACACTGCTGCGGATGGCTTCCACGCTGGGGCCGGCGCAACCCGACATCCGGCTGCACCTCGCGAAGGCGCTCATCGCATCCGGCGACAAGGTTGCGGCGCGCAAGGAACTCGACGAACTGGCCAAGCTCGACAGCGCTTCGCCCGTTCGCGTCGAGGCCGACAAACTCAAGAGTTCGCTCTGACGGTGCGAACGCGGGTCCGCTTCCAAGCAAATTCAAACAACGACGCCTGCTGCGGCGCGCACGCTTCCTAAATGACCCATACAACAACGATTGCTGTCGTAGGCCTTGGTTACGTGGGGTTGCCGCTTGCTGTGGAGTTCGGCAAGCAATACACGACGATTGGTTTCGACATGTCCGAGGCCAAGGTCGCGGCTTACCGCCGGGGTGTCGATCCCATGGGCGAGGTGAGCGGTGCCGAACTTGCCGCGGCGACCGGGCTCGAGGTGACGACCGATCCCGCGCAACTGAAGCGCGCGGATTTCATCGTCGTCGCGGTCCCGACACCGGTTGACGATGCGCACCAGCCCGATTTCGGGCCGTTGCTCGGCGCGAGCGAATCGGTCGGCAAGTACCTGCGGCGGGGCGCGATCGTGGTGTACGAATCGACGGTTTATCCAGGTGCGACCGAGGAGATCTGCGTCCCGATGCTCGAGCGCCATTCGAAGATGAAGTGGCTCGACGACTTCAACGTCGGCTACTCACCGGAGCGGATCAATCCCGGCGATCGCGAACACACGCTGACGCGCATCACGAAGGTCGTGTCGGGGGATACGCCGCAGACCCTCGAGCGCGTGGCGGAGGTCTATGGCAGCGTGATCAAGGCAGGCGTCTATCGGGCGGCATCGATCAAGGTCGCCGAAGCCGCGAAGGTCATCGAGAATACGCAGCGCGACCTGAACATCGCGTTGATGAACGAGTTGGCGCTGATCTTCCACAAGATCGGCATCGACACGACGGACGTTCTGAAGGCGGCCGGCACGAAGTGGAACTTCCTGCCGTTTCGTCCGGGGCTCGTCGGCGGCCACTGCATCGGCGTCGATCCGTACTACCTGACTCACAAGGCCGACAAGCTCGGCTATCACCCGCAGGTGATCCTGGCGGGTCGCCGGATCAACGATGGCATGGGCAAATACGTGGCGGAGCAGACGGTCAAGCACATGATCCAGGCCGGCTTCCCGGTCAAGGCGGCGAAGATCAACGTGCTGGGACTCACGTTCAAGGAGAACTGCGCCGACCTGCGCAACTCGCGCGTCATCGACGTCATCCACGAGTTGCGCTCGTATGGCGCCGACGTGCACGTCCACGATCCCGTTGCCAATGCGGAGGAGGCGGTGCACGAGTACGGCGTCGAGCTGACATCGTGGGAAAAGCTGCCCCGCGGTCACGCGGTGGTCATGGCCGTCGCGCATCGCGAGTTCAACGCCCGGCCGATCGACGATTACCTCGCGAAGCTCGAAACCGGCGGACTGTTCGTCGATGTGAAGTGCCAGGTCGACGCCGATTCGCTGCGCGCGCGGGGCGTGACGGTGTGGCGTCTCTGATGCACGCCGTTCCGCGTCCGGACTCGGCCATCGGCACCGCGAAGGATCGGCTGCGATCCCGACCGCGACGCTGGCTGGTCACGGGCGGCGCCGGCTTCATCGGTTCGCATCTCGTGCAGGCGCTGCTCGAGCTCGACCAGCACGTCGTGACGCTGGACAATTTCGCGACCGGCCACCGGCGCAACCTCGCCGAAGTCGAGCGCGCCGTGGCGCCGGCCGCGTGGCAACGCCACGTGCTGATCGAAGGCGACATCACCGATCCCGCGACGTGCCGGCAGGCGTGCGACAACGTCGACGTCGTACTGCATCAGGCCGCACTCGGATCGGTGCCGCGCTCGATCGAGGATCCGCTGCGCACGCACGCGGCCAACGCGACCGGCTTCGTCAACATGCTGGTTGCCGCACGCGATGCGAACGCCAGCCGGTTCGTGTACGCGGCGTCGAGCTCGACGTATGGCGATCATCCCGGGCTTCCGAAGGTCGAGGACGTCATCGGTGCGCCGCTGTCGCCGTACGCGGTCACCAAGCTCGTCAACGAGCTGTACGCCAGCGTGTTCGGCCGGTGCTACGGGATGGCGACGATCGGGCTGCGGTATTTCAACGTGTTCGGCGCGCGGCAGGACCCCAACGGCGCGTACGCGGCCGTGATCCCCCGCTTCGTGGCCGCGATGCTCGAACAACGGCCGCTGACGATCCACGGCGATGGCAGCACGACGCGCGACTTCTGCTACGTCGCGAATGTCGTCGAGGCCAACCTGCTCGCGGCGACCACCGAAGATCCTGCCGCGCTGGCACAGGTCTACAACGTCGCCGTCGGCGGTCGCATGTCGCTCGATGAACTTTATCGGATCCTCCGCGATCTGATCGGCGAGCGGCATGCCGACCTATCGATTCCGGCCCCGCAGTACGATGATTTCCGGGCGGGCGATGTCCGCCACTCCGAGGCGGACATCGGCAAAGCCCGCCGCCTCCTGGGTTACAACCCGGTATGGACCGCACGCGATGGACTGGCCGATGCATTGCCGTGGTACGAGAGATTCGCCGCGCTGAATCCGTCGAGCGGTAAAGTCAATGTGCGCCGCGCCGTGTAGGAGAAGCCGATCCGCCGCACTCGCCTCGCGGCTGCAGGCGCTGACGGCGGTCGTGGCGTTGGCAGCGTCCCTTGCCTCATCGGGCGTGACGGCGACGGGCGAAGCGCGTGCAGATCCCCCGCCGGCGCCGCTGGTGCCGTTGCGCGAGCCCGCGGGAGCCGCCGAGCAACTGGCGCGTGCGCTCGCGTACGAGCACGGCGAGGGCATGCCGAAGGATCAGCGCCTCGCCGCGGCAATCTACTGCGAAGCGGCGGTCAACGGCAGCGCCGAGGCCGCGTTCCGGCTGGGGTGGATGTACGCGAACGGTCGTGGCGTCGAGCACGACGACGGTGTCGCTGCCGCGCTGTACGAGCTCGCCGCGGCCGAGGGACATGCTTACGCAGTCACGGCTCGCCGGCAGATCGCGGGCGCGCACGGTCTGCTGCCCGATTGCATGCGGCCGATCGATCCTCCGCCAGCCGGCGTCGTGGCGGAAGACGAGGACGATTCGCCCGATCCGTTCGGCGACCTTTCGGGCGATCGGAAGAAGGTGGCGGACCTCGTCAACGAGGTTGCGCCGCGCTATGGCATCCAGCCGCGTCTGGCACTCGCGGTCATCGCGGTCGAGTCAAACTTTGTTGCATCCGCTCGGTCACCGCGCGACGCGCGCGGGCTGATGCAACTGATCCCGGCGACGGCCGCCCGGTTCAACGTCCGCAATCCGTACGACATGCACGATAACGTGCGAGGCGGCCTTTCGTACCTGCGCTGGCTGCTGGCGTACTACCAGGGTGAGGTCACGCTCGCCGCCGCGGCCTACAACGCCGGCGAAGGGGCTGTCGATCGCTATCGCGGCGTGCCACCGTATCCCGAGACGCGCGACTATGTCCGGCGCGTGATGGGCCTGTTCCGCAAGGCGCGGCATCCGTACGACCCGAGTGTCGTCGAGCCGTCGGTTGCTGCGCGACCCGCCACGGGCAGTCCATGATCCCCGCGCCGCGTCGCTGGCAACCGTTCCTGTGGCGCACGCTGGTTCTGCTCGCGGGCATATTCGCCGCATCGCCGGCGGTTTTGGCAGCCGACGCACTGGACACGATCGCGCGCGTCAGGTCGTCGATCGTCGGCGTCGGCTCGTTCGAGCGGACGCGCGCGCCGCCGTTCAATTTTCGCGGGACAGGCTTCGTCGTCGCGGATGGGCTGACGGTGGTCACCAACGCCCACGTGCTGCCGACCGTGCTCGATCCGGGGCGCGCGGAAGTGCTGGCAGTCGCGATACCGGCGTCGGGAAGCACGCCGGCCAGCGTGCGCGAAGCCACCCGGATCGCCGTCGACTTCGACAGCGACTTGGCACTGCTGAAGCTATCCGGGGCGCCGCTGCCGGCGCTCCGCGTTCGCGATTCCAGCACGGTACGCGAGGGCCAGGAAATCCTGCTCACGGGCTATCCGATTGGACCGGTGCTGGGGCTCGTCCCGGCGACGCACCGGGGGATCGTCGCCGCGATCACGCCGATCGCCATTCCGCAAGCGCGCGCGGGAGATCTGGACGCGGCGGTTGTCCGTCGGCTCGGCAGCGGCAGCGGTCCGTTCCCGGTATTCCAGCTCGATGCGACCGCCTATCCCGGCAACAGCGGCAGTCCGATTTACGATCCGGCGACCGGTGACGTGCTCGGCGTGGTCAACATGGTGTTCGTCAAGGGCACGAAGGAGGCGGTGCTGAGTCAACCCAGCGGCATAACCTACGCAGTTCCTTCGACTCACCTCGAAGCGCTGCTGCGAAGCGCAGCGGCGCCGGCGCGTTAGCCCATCGTGGACTGGATGTACGCGACGATCTGCGTTGCGCCCCATCGGACGCCGGCCGTGGGCTCGTAATATCCCAGCGACACATACGCGTTCCATATGTTGCGAACCGTGGTTTCCGACAGAACAGGCGTGCGGTTCGTGCGGCTGTTGAGCAGTGCAGCGGCGCAGTAGCGGCCAACGGAATTTTTGGCCCCGTCGTCGGCGAGGTTCATGACCTGGAGCATCACCTTGCCCGAGAATACCGTGCCGTTGAACCCGGTCGTCGTACAATGGTACGGCGTGGCGTTGGCCCCGTTCTTCGTGTAGGGATTGGGCCACTGGGTGCTGGCGGCGGTCCAGGTAGAGACGGATAACCCGCTGCAGCTGCTGATCTGCGGCGAATGACTCGAGTGCAGCGTCGATCCGACCGCGGAGGCGGTCGAACAGTTGACGCCGAGCACCGGACGACTCAGCAGAGTCAGGATTATTGGCGCGGACCCGGCGCCAACCCGCAGGATCCTGCGGCGCGAGTTCGTGACGCCCGGGGCGTCGGACTTGGGACTCGATGGATTTTCCGCGTCGCTCATCCCGTGGATGTAGCAACGCGCATACCGGCGGCGTCAGACGTCAATCGAGTGTAATGTAAACAGCAACTTAAGGCATGTTGTTGTGGGCTACACAAGTCAATTGTTGCCGAACCTAACAACAACTGTAAAGCTTGGCGACACCCGCTCCATGCCGTCGATCGTTTTACGCCGGCTGTTGCTGCTCGCGGCGGAATGTCTTCACGGTGAGGTGCCAAGCCAGCAGCGGCACCGGCATCTTTAGCCAGTGGCCACGCAGGTACAGGAGTCGCCGGGCGAAGCGGGTGGACCTGAGCCCGGCGGTCGGACGAAGGCCATCGAGGAGCAGTCGATCCATCAGCGCACCAGTGACCCGGCCTGGCGCGTAGCGGGACGCCGCGTCCATCGTCGATTGCGGGATCGGGGTGCCGAGGAGCCGTGCGGTGAACCGCAACGCGTAGTAGAGCAGGCGTCCGAGATTCATCCGCCCGGCACGCTCGGTCAGGGCAGTCCAGAACTGGGCGTCGGTGCCGAAGTGGCGCAGCAATTGATCGATGTCCACGAGGTCGCGCAGGCCGTGCGAGAACTCCTCGTTGTGAAAAAGGTGCGTTGCGCTGTGGAGCACCATGTCCGTTGGCGCCAGCACGGCGACGCCCGGCCATCCGGCGATCGGGACGGCCGCGCGAAAGAATTCCGGCGTGTCCGGGTGCGTGCGGGCGGTTTCCGGGACGATGGCGTGGTGGACGTCGATCACCGTCAATCGCTTGATGTGCTGCATCGGCGGCAACTCGTGCATCCAGCGCCGGTAGTACCGCTGGTCATGCGGATGATGATGCGTGGTCGCGTAGCCGGCGAGCATCAATGCAGACTCGACGGCGGGCAGTTGCGCCTTGGGTACGAGAATGTCGACGTCGGAAAAGAGGCGGCCGCGCGACGGCGGCAGGTTGGCGATCAGGTACCCGGCGCCCTTCAGCAGGATCACCGGGAAGCCAAGGCCGTCGACGGCGCGCAAAATCTCGCGCACTTCGCGCGCGACGGCCCGGTGCTGCGCAACGCCGAGCACCGCCGCCGACTCGAGATGCTTCCGCGGTCCGCGCGGAACGTCGACCATCCGTCCGGATGCGTCGAAGCGATGCGCCAGCGTGCCCAGCAGATCGGCCTCCCGCGCCCGGCGCACGAGCTCGTCCCAGTGCGGTGGATCGGTGAACGCGCGATCGGTGTCGCGCAACGTCTCGCCGAGCATGCCGTACGACTTCATCGAACGCGCGCGAGATCGTCGAAGACCGCGATGGCGTCGTTGAGTTGTCCGCCATACCGGAACTCGCGGCAATCGCTCGCCGCCACCACATCCGCGAGGATGTCGAAGCCGCGTCGCCCGAGCACGCTGTAGTTGAACGCGTTCTCGACGAGGCGCATGAACCCCGTCGACTTGGCGAGCGGTGTCAGCGCCATCGGCTCCCCGGCGCGGAATGCCGGCAGCACGATCCAGCCCGGCACGGCCGTCTGATCGGCGAGCTGGACGCTCGCCGACGGTGGTCGGACGTGCGCGACGGAACCCTTCAGCGTGTCGTGAACCACCGGGCTCATCCGCGCTTCAGGCCAGAATTCCGCGATGATGCGGATCGATTCGTTTTTCAGGCTGACGGGTCGGGGCAGCGGGACGAAGCGCCTCGTCTCGACGTCGATCAGCGTAAGCTCGTCCGACAGCAATCGCCACCCGCGCGCGACGAGCGCCGCGCAGAGCGTGCTCTTCCCCGATCCCGGCGGTGCGGGCATCACGAGCGCGCGGCCCGCGCGCTCGACGACGGCCCCGTGAATGATCAGGTACTGGTGGCAATGGGCCGAGATGCACCAGTTGAGACCCCATTCAAGCAGCGGGAACGCCTGGCTCGCTGCCAGGGGGTTGAACGGCGGATTCGCGTCGAACCGGAAGTACGCTTGCGGCCTGATCCACCGCCTTAGGCCCGGCACCGGGTCGACCGCAACGTGGAAGTCGGCGAATTCCGAATCCGGCAACACCTCGTGCGAAGCGTAATGCAGCGCTAGCGCAGCCTCGACCGTTTCGAATGGCGACGCGATATTGGCAACGATCGGGCCCAATCGAAGCCGGAGCCCCGAGCGGCCGAGCAGTCGATGCAGTTCGCCGTCCGGCAGTTCAGAGACGATCAAGCGGGGGCGCGCGCCGCCAAGTGCAACTCGGTCAGATCGTCGAGTGCGCGCTGAACCTCGATGGCAACGTCGAGGTCGGCCGCGACCTCCACGCGCGCGGTCAGGGCGCCCACCAGCGCGCGCAAGTCCATGCCCGAAGGATTTTGTATGAGGGAAAGCATGACTTCGCTGGCCAGCGCGCCGAGTTGGTGCGTGCTGCCGGTGGCGTCATTATAGATGACGATCTCGTCATCGAAACGGCGCCACGCCAGAGCTTGCGGCGTTGCCGCACGCCACTGCGCTTGCTCGGTCATTCGACGAGATCCGCGGGGCGGATGTCCCCGCGTTTCCTGATCAGGCGATCGTCGTCTTGATATACGCGACGATTTCCGCTGCGCCCCAGCGAATGCCCGCTGTCGGCTCGTAATAGCCGCGATTCAGGAGGTCGTTCCACATCGCGCGCACCGTCGTCTCGCTCAGCATCGGCGTCCGGCCGGAGCGCGCGTTGAGCAACGCAGCCACCGTGTAGCGGCCGAGCGAACCGAGTCCGCCAGTCGTGACGTCGATCACCTCGAGCATCGTTTTCTGGCTAAAGACGTGTCCGCCCAGTCCCGTGGTCGGGCAGTGATACATGGTGGCCGTGTTCGTGGCGGCGTAATAGGGACTCGTGGCGGCGTAATAGGGACTCGACGTACCAGACGTATAGGGACTTGTCGTGCCGCCGGATGTATACGGACTTGTCGTGCCGCCGGACGTATACGGACTCGACGTTCCGGAAGTAGTGGTGCTCGACGTGGATGACGTACCGCCACCTGCAAGCTGCTGCTGGAGCAGCTGGTTCGAGTTGATTCGGGTTGTGGTGGTCGTAGTCGTTGTCGTTGTCGTGCTGGTCGTTCCCGTGGCGGAGCCTGCTCCCGAGTACGGAGTCGGCCATTGCGCGGCGAGCGTCTTCCACTTTTCCGGAGAGAGTCCGCTGGTGATCGAGCAATTATGGTTGATGCTGCTCTGCATGTTGATCGACGTGATCGCCGACGCCGTGCAGGCCACTTGTCCGAGCACCGGCCGACTGGCGACCGTCATCACGACGGGTGCAACTGCGAGACCACCGCGAAGCAGCCTGCGACGGCTGTCCGACGACGGATTTGGATCGTTCGGGGGATTTTGGTCAGACTTCATCATGCTGAATTAAAGCAAGCTGCGTTCCACAAGGTTGCGCGCGCCAATCACTACCAAAAACAGTCGGTTGAAGGGTGGCGATTCCGCGCCGGTGGTTTGCCTGTAAAGTACCCCGACACGAAAGTACATGTAAGTTGTTGTTTAGTCCAATAAATTTGTAAGAATTATCCTACATTGACAGTATGAGTAGTGGATTGTTCAGCGCGACTCGACCGACGGTAAATTTGCGTGCATGCGTGTTCGTTTCGCGTGATGGATGCCGTTCTCGGTGCATACGCACCGCCAGATGCCGGACCTCCAACGGACGAATCGTGACGCTTCACAACGCGATGCGCCCGCGATGATCGAGGCGCTATTCTGGCTCAAGCAGTTGGTGAAACTGGTGGTTCTGCCGCCCAACGGTCCTCTGCTGCTGATCATCGGCGGACTTGCGATGGCCGGGCGCAAGCCGGCGACCGGACGTCGCATTGCGTTCGCAGGCGTGCTGCTGATGGTGATCTTCGCAATGCCCATCGTCCCGACGCTGCTGATCCGCGCGCTCGATCGCACGCCGGTGCTCGACCCTGCGCGCGCGGTCGATGCACAGGCCATCGTCATCCTCGGCGGCGGCACGCGTCGCTACGCGCCGGAGTATCGAGGCGCGACGATGAGCGGGCTGACGCTGGAGCGCGTACGTTTCGGCGCGCGCCTCGCCCGCGCGACGGGACTGCCGATCCTGGTATCGGGCGGCGCCATCGAGGGCGCACCGCCCGAGGCGGTCCTGATGCGCAATGCGCTCGCCAACGAGTACGGGGTGAACGTGCGCTGGGTCGAGACCCACTCGCGCAACACGCGCGAGAACGCTCTCGCTTCGGCCGCGATCCTGAAGGCGGCCGGCGTGCAGCGAATCATCCTCGTCGGCCATGCGTTCGACTTCCCGCGCACGCGCAACGAATTCGAGGCGGCGGGATTGACGGTGGTGGGCGCGCCGATCGGCCTACCGTCGGCCGGACCTTACTCGGTGCTGGATTTCGTGCCGAGCGTCGCCGGACTGCAGGGAAGCTACTTCGCGTGCTACGAGTGGTTGGCGAACATCCTGTACCGCTTCGTTCGTTGAAGCGGCGTGTCGATGGATCGCTACTGGAAATTGCGGCGATAGACGATGGAGACGCCGCTTACCAGTCCCGCTTCGGCGCGCAGCGTTACCTGGCGCGACAGCGCGTATTCGAGGCGCACGGCACTCGTGGCAATCGATAACCCCTGCTCGTAGCCGAGCGAGAGCCGATCGCTGATCCGCTTGCCGAACACGACGACCTGCGACGCCGCCGAACCGTCACCGCCGCTGGCCGACGTCGAGCTCTTGAGCGAGATGTCGTCCACGCCGATACGCTGCGCGAGATCGGCGGTGAAGGGCTTGCCGTTCCTGCCGAGCAGCGCTGCGGAGGCGGCCGACAGCGCTGCGTAATCGACGCGCGACGTGTTGCTCAAGCCCTGGCCCGTGACGAGCCACGCAAGCGCTTCGTTCTCGGGCACCGGCGGACTCGACGTGACGCGCACCTGCGGCACCTTGACGGTCCCGCTCAGCTCGACACCGGCTTCGACCTGGAGATTCTTCCGCAATGCGACGACGTCGAGCGCCGGATTGTCGAGCGGACCGTCGAAGATCAGCCGCCCGCGATCGATCGTGAGCTTCTGGCCGAATGCGACATAGGTGCCGTTGACGGCGCGAATGGTGCCGCGGCCGATCAGCGCGCCGGTGGGGGATGTCGTGACGTGGACGCGCCCGGCGAGCCCGGTGTCGATGCCTTCGCCCCGAAACGTCAGCGCGCGACCGAGATCCACGTCGAGATCGAGTGCCAGCGGCGACGTGCGAAGTTCTGCTTCGCGGCGCGATACCGGCGTTCGCCCCTTGATGACGATGTCGGGTGCGAGCTCGCCGGTAGGCATCGGATCATATTCGAGGTGGCCTTCGACGACGGTGACGCTGCCGGACAGCGCGAGACGCTTTTCTTGCAGCGTGACGGACCCCTGTCCGTCGAGCACCAGCCGCAGGTCCGGGCGGTTCGTTGCGCGGAAGCGCTCGGCTTTCCAGGTGACGCGCGTGGGGACGGTACCGCGTTCGCCTGGCAACGCGACCAGGCCCGTTGCGGTGAACGACCCGTCGCCGCCGGCGAAGTACACGTCGTCGAGTTCGATTCCGTTTGGCGTCAGGTGCGCGCGCAGTCGTCCGCGCGTCGCGTTGATCCCGTACTGCGGCGCGTCGATGCGCAGCGCTTCGCCAGTCACCGAGCCCGACCACAGCGGCTTGCCGACCGTGCCCGTTGCGGCCACGTCGAGTTGCGCCTTCCCGCCGAGCGCCGCGCTGGTGCCGAACCACGGCTGGAACACGGCGAGGGATCCGAGATCGGCATGCAGCGCGAGTCGCAGTGGCGCAGCCGGGTCGATCTTTCCGCTCGATGCGCCACTGGCGCCGATCGCGACCGTTGCGCGCGCCGTTCCCGCGCGCTCGGAGGCGAACGCCGCGGTTGCATCGAGCGCATCGTTGTCGAAGCGGCCCGTGACGGTCAGCGCGGTGATGCCGAGACCGCGCAGTTGCGTCGCGCCGTCGGTGCCGATATTCACGTCGAGATCGCCGCGCTCGCGGCGGATGGCGAACGTGCCGTTCAATCGCGGTGCCGCCGCGATCGACCACTCGCCACCGGCGACGAGCGTCGACTCGATTGGCAACTCGATGCCGGCCAGCGTCGCCGCATTCGCGACGGCGATGCCGGTGAACGCGCCGCGCGTCGTGATATGCCCGTCGTTCCAGACGAATTCGCCGATGTCGGCGGTGCCTCCCGCCGCGTCGATGTGCGCGTCGGCGAAGCGGAAATAGCCTTCACGCAGCGTGAACGTCGCAGGGGCGCGCAGCTTGACGGGGACCGTTCCGGTGTTCGCGAGCGACGTCAGTGTTCCGCTCCATGCGGCGCGCGCCGGCGTATCCACATTCGCCACCGAGCCGTCGAGTGCGAGCGCGACGTCGAAGTTGGTCGATTTCAACGCAAGCGAGAGTCGGTGGTGCGACAGCGACCCTGAAATCGTCGTGTGCGCGCTGTCGATTGCCCGCCCCGGCAGCGTCAGTTGCGTCGTCGTGATGTCGAGCGCCAGCGCGCGATCCGCGAGCAGGTTGCGCGAGCCGGCCGCCGGCGGTGGCAGCGAGCCTGTTCCCTGAATCGTCTGCACACCATATGCACCGGCGTGCAGCGCCTGTCCACGGACGTCGAACGTGCCGCCGTACGCGCCTGGTGCGATCGCGATCACACCGCTGACATGCAACTCGCCACTCAGCGGTCGCGGTACCGCTGCCGGGACGAATGCGGCGACATCGGCCACGTTCGGTGCGTCGATCGCGTACGCCAGCCGGTCGCCGGCGGAACCCACTGCACCCGTCGCGTGCGCCTTGGCGGACGCGATGGTCACGTCGATCGTCGCGTCGCGCAGCGTACCCGGTGCGACGGTGCCCTTGAATGTTCCGGACGTGGCGAGACCGGCAACACGGCTGCCACTGGCGATCAACACGTCCGCATCGGCGCGCCAGCGGGGACGCAGGACGCCACGCGCGTTGACGCGGCCGTCGAGCGACGCTGCCGGCACTGCCACGAACTTCGAAGGGTCGAGGTGCTGCATCGCGGCGTCGAGCGTGAACGCGTTCGCGTCGTTCAAGTCGATCCGCGCAGTGCCGGACAGCAAGCCGCCCGGCGTCGTCGCGCGGAATCGCGATACGTCGATCCGCTCGTCGGCGATCACGGCGGCGAACGCGAGACCGATGTCACGATCGCGCACGTCCCCTTCGAGCGTCTGGCGTGTACGCGTCGCGTCGGCGCTGACGTTGCCGGACAGCCGTGTCGCGACGAGCTTCGAGTGCACGCGGACGAGGTCGAGATCGTGAACGCCGAGCGTCACGCGCACCGAGGCCTCGCCCGCGAGCGCGATGCGCGCATCGCCCCGGACACCGCCGTCGCCCGGCAGCGTTGCGTCGACTTGCTCGAGCACGAGCACGTCGCGGTCGTAAACGAAGCGCGACGACAGCGTCGCAATGGGCAGCCTGTCGGTATCGATCGGTCCCGCCACCTCGTTGACGAACGCAAGCGTCCCGGCGATGCCCGCGCCGCGCGGCTGCGCGTCGAGGCGCACGCGTGCCTCGGTGTGAGGCAGCGACGCATCGAACTTCGCGGCGTCGACACCCGTGAGGTCGGCCGTCGCCGAGGCGAACGGCGCTTCGGCAAACGGCGTGGCCGTCGCCTGCAGCGACAATTGCGCGTCGCGCAGCGTGCCCGCGCCGGTGATGCCGATCTGCGCCGCCGTGCCCGTCAGTCGCGTCGTCGCCTGCGCGCCGGCGAGCACGCCGTCGCCGGCGATCGTTGCCGTGCCCGCGATCGTGAGCGGTTCCTGCGCACCGACGGACAGATCGCCCGTCAGCCGGCCGAAATCCGATACGAGGCGCAGCTGCCGGATCCGATGAACGTGCTCGTCGCCTGCGTATCCGAATTCGAGTCCCGAAATGCGACCGGTCCGCGGGCCGGCCTGCCACGTGAGCTCGGCGACGGCGAGTCGACCGATGTCGACGGCGAGGGGCAGCCGGAGATCGGTCGGCGGCGCGGTGGCGCCCGTGGAGGGCTTGAGCGCGATATCGACGCGCCGCGCGCCGAGTCCGCGTATCGAGAGGCGCTTCGACCAAAGTGCGCCCGGGTTCCAGTCGACGACAACGTCGTCCGCAATGACGGTTGCGTCAACGCCACGCCACGTGATCCGGCGAAAACGCATCGTGCCCGCCACCGACCCGGTCGGGTCGTCGACGGTGATGCGGCCGCCCGTCTGCGCGACGATGCGCGCGACGATGTACGGCAGGCCGCGCTCGCTGAGTGCATAGCCGATCAGCGCTGCGACGGCGATGGCCAGCAGCGCGAACACGCCGAGCGTGATCTTGAGCGCGCGCCGTCGCGGCTCGTTTCGCACGGTCGTTGGCGGCGGCGTCGGCTGTTGCGTCATTCGCTTCTAAAACGCGACGCCGACGGAGAAGTGGAGCCGCACCTGTCGCGACCTCTCACCGTACGCGACATCGAGTCGGAAGGGGCCGATCGGCGTTTTGACGCGCGCACCGAAGCCATAGCCGAGCGCCGGCCTCGCCTCCGAGCGATCGTCGAACGCATTGCCGGCGTCGACGAACACCGCGATACCCCACGCTTCGCCGATCCAGCGTGTCGCCTCGACGCTCGTCGCGTAGTAGTAGCGTGTCGGCAGCACCGCATCGCCCTGCTTGATGCCGAGGCTCTCGAACGCGTAACCGCGCACCGTCGTGTCGCCGCCGGTTCGAAACAGCAGAGCCGCTGGTATGTCGTTCCGGCTTTGCGCGAACACGACGCCCGCTTCGGCGCGTGTGCTGAACGACCATTGGCGATCGATGGGGTGCCAGTACGCGTAGCGCAGGACCACGCGCTGGAAGCTGCGCGACGACGCACCGGGAATGCCGGCGCCTGCCTGCGCGAGCGCGACCCATCCCCGGGTGGGCGCGGCGATATCGTCGACGCGCCGCCACGCGCGCTCGACATCGACATACAACGCGCGCGCATCGGACTGCGGCGCGCCCTCGGGCTCCTGCAGATCGGTGTAATACGCGACGCCGTATTGCCACTGGTTGCGCTCGTCGAGCGAGCTCATCCGTGCACCGATCGAAGCGGTTTGCGTGACGAGCCCGCTGATGTCGGTGCGCTCGACCTTCGCGAACGCCGACGGCGACCAGCCGCTGGCGGATGGCGGTCTCACGAAACGCAACGACGCGTTCTGCAGCTTCGATTCGATACGCGCGTCGATGTTCATTTGCAACGCCTGGTTGTCGACGTTGACGTCGCGGTAGCTGGCGTTGGCGCGAAACGCCGTGTCCGTCGAGTATCCGACGCCCATCTCGAGTTTCTTCGGCGGCGCTTCGATCACCGACACGCGTACCGGTGCGTCGTCCGCGTGCGCGGGATCTGCGTCGATCGCCGCGTGAACGCTCGCGAAGTAACCCGTGCCGTTCAAGCGCCGGACGAACTGGTCGAGCTCGGCGATCGAGTAGCGGTCACCCGGGCGCTGCGTCCGGTAGTTGCGGACGAGTTCGGACGGGTAGCGCGACAGCCCCTCGATTTCGAGCTCGCCCACGTGGAACACAGGTCCGCTGTCTATCCGCACGTCGATCGCGACCGTGTTGGCGTCGGGATCGACGAGTGCTTCGCTGAAGCCGAGCTTGGCGGCCGCGAACGAGTCGCCGGCGACGGTTTCGACTGCATGTTGTTTAGCAGCTATCCAGTCCGCCTGCCGGAAGGGCGTGCCCGGCGCCAGCGACCATTGCCGCTGCACGACACCACGCGCCGCCGCGCCGACGCTGTCGTTCGTTGCAATGCCATCGATGGCGATCTGCGCGCTCTTGACGGTCGCCTGGGGGCCTGGCGTCACGCGGACCGTAACGTTGAACGGCGTTACGCTTCGGTCGACGGCGACGTTGACGGTCGCCGAAAAGAATCCTTCGGTTTCGGCGGCTTCCTTCGCCTGCTCGCTCGCCTGGCGCACGAGCGCGTCGAACAGGCTGGCGCTCATCTGATCGTAGGTTTGCCAGCGGATCAGGTTGACGCTTGCTGCAAGCGTCTCGCGCAACGGGCTCGGCGCGTCGATGACGACGCGGTAGCGCAAACCCTCCGCGGGTGCCGCGGAGGGCTCGGTGGACGAAGGGGGTGAGGCGGTGGAAGTGGGTGGATCGTCAGCGAACGCCGCGGCGCTCGCGATCAGCAGCGGCATTGCCAGCAGCGCCGGCGCTGGCCATCGCAGTCGACGTGCCGTTGCTCTCATCCGAGCGCGGGCCGAGCGTCTGCGGCGCGTCCGCCGGGGCGAGGTTGTCCGAAAGCGGCAATGGGTTGCGCGTCGCCCACGTGACGCCGATGGCGGTGCGTTCGGGCCGGATGCGCCGGGGGGCCTCGACCGGGGGCTGGTTCAGGGAAGTCGGAAAATTCCAATCGATCAACTCGAAAGACGTGTCTCCCCACAGCCCATCCGACGCGCGGGAATACGCGTAATCGGCGCGTGAGTCGCGCAGCGCGCAGCCGGAGAGCATCGCCACGCAAACGAACGCGACCAACATGATGCCAGCAAGACGTTGCATCCAGACCTCCCGCAGATTTTTTGCAGCCACCGCGAACTTCGACGCTTCCGCGCCGCGAACGGTGTGCGACGACCAGTCTACCGATGCCGGCCGTGGCGGGCCAGCGCGTGTGGACGTGTGGCGTTTATGTCGGTGGCATGAAAGCAACAGTTTGGCGAAGTCGTACCATCGAACGAACGTACGCTCCAGGGTCGAATTTGCCTCTCAGGTGGGAATCGACATTCATATACTGTCATAACCCGATCATTATCAAGTCATTTTTGTCTGTTGCGTTTTGTACCTAAGTCGTTGTTCCGCAATCGCAAATACGTTGACCGGCCACGCGGATCGCACGTATAGTTCGCCGAAGTGGTAAAAAGTGGGACAAAGTGGGGTGACCGACATCCGCAGCGGATGTTCGGACTAAGCACTCACTTACCGGGCGGCGGAGGGGTGGCGTGGCGGCAGTCGGCGGAGGCGGGGACGAGCGCGGCGTGGCGATCAACGGCGGCGAGGGCCGACCCGTTTTTCGCGGCGTTTCCGAGCTTCAGCTGGACGCCAAGGGTCGCGTGGCGATTCCGGCCCGCCATCGCGAGGGCCTGGCCGGCGGCGGAGGCCGCATCGTCATCACGGCCGATCACGGCGGGTGCCTGCTCGTCTACCCGCAGGCGACATGGGAGCCGATCCAGGCCGAATTGATGGGCTTGTCGTCGTTCGACGATCGCATCCGCAGCGTGCAACGACTGCTGGTCGGTCACGCCGACGACGTCGAGCTCGACGCGGCCGGCCGCATCCTGGTGCCTCCGGCGCTGCGACGCTATGCGGGGCTCGACAAGCGCGTCGTTCTCGTCGGGCAGGGTCAGAAGCTCGAATTGTGGGACGAGGTGAAGTGGCAGGCGCAGGTCGCACAGACCATCACGTTCGCCGGCGGCCTGCCGGACGGCCTTCAGGGCCTGAGCCTCTAGCGGGCACGGATGCCGAGCGCAACCGGTGGCGGTCATGTTCCCGTGCTCCTTGCAGAATCGATCGCCGCACTCGCGCTGCGCGACGACGGCATCTATGTCGACGGCACGTTCGGTCGTGGCGGGCACGCACGCGCGATCCTCGCGTTGCTCGGTCCGGGTGGCCGGCTCGTCGCTGTCGACCGCGACCCCGACGCGCTCGCGTTCGCCGCATCGATCGACGATCCACGATTCGCATTTCGCCACGCGCAGTTTGCCGATCTGCCCGATGTGCTCGATGCGCTGGACATCGCGTCGATCGACGGCGTGCTGCTCGATCTCGGCGTGTCGTCGCCGCAACTCGACGACCCGCTCCGCGGATTTTCGTATCGCCACGACGGACCGCTCGACATGCGGATGGATCCGTCGCGCGGCGAGAGCGCAGCGGCGTTCGTCGCCCGCGCATCCACTGCCGAATTGACGGAGGTCATTCGCGACTATGGTGAGGAACGGTTTGCTCAATCGGTTGCAAGAGCAATTGCGAAGGCACGCGAAATCGAGCCGATCGTCACGACACGGCGGCTCGCCCACGTCGTTGCGCAAGCCGTCGGCGCGCGCACGCGGGGTGATTGGAATCAGGATCCGGCCGCGCGGACCTTCCAGGCCCTTCGGATTGCGGTGAACGCGGAGCTCACCCAGGTGTCGGTGGCGTTGCCCATGCTGACGGCGCGCCTGTCCGCGGGCGGGCGGCTGGTCGCGATCAGCTTCCATTCACTCGAGGACCGGATCGTCAAGCGCTTCTTCGCGTTCGCGTCGCGGCCGTTCGGCGGCGACGAGCGCCTTGCGCGGATGCCGATTCGCGAAGCTGCGCTGCCGCCGGCACCCCTCGCGATCGTCGGCCGTGCGATCAAGCCGGCGGACGCCGAGGCCGCGCGTAATCCGCGCGCGCGAAGCGCCGTGCTGCGCGTCGCCGAACGCACGCCGCACGCGTTGCCGCGCGACTGGCCGCGCGGGTGGGAAGGCGGCGGACGATGACGCGCGTCAACGTCCTGCTGCTTTGCGTGCTGGTCGTGTGCGCATTGTCGCTCGTCACCTCGCGGCATCAGGCGCGCAGGCTTACCGTCGAGCTCGAGCGCGAGCAGGCGCGCGCGCGGCAGTTCGACGTCGAGTACGGCCAGCTGTCGCTCGAGCAGTCGACGTGGGGAATGCCGGCGCGCGTCGAGAAGGTCGCCCGCGAATCGCTGAAGATGCAACTGCCCGCCGCGTCGCGCGTCGAGGTCGTGGAAACGGCGAACGGAAAATGAGAACGCCCCCTGCGCGCAAGCACGTGCCGCCTCCCGCGGAACTGCCGCGCGTTCGCGCGCTGCTGGTGTTCGGCGCCGTCGGGCTGCTGCTCGTGGTCCTGCTTGGCCGCTCGCTGTGGCTGCAGTGGATGGATAACGACTTCCTGCAGAGCCAGGGTGCGGCGAGGTTCTCGCGCGCGATCGAGGTTCCTGCGCATCGCGGCCGTATCGTCGACCGATTCGGCGATGCGCTCGCGATCTCGACACCCGTGAAGTCGCTGTGGATATTTCGCGACAAGATCGCTGCGACGCCCGAGCAGTTGCGCAATCTCGCGCGCGTGCTGGAGACAACACCGCAGCAACTGTCGACACGCATCAAGGGCGAAGGCGAGTTCGCGTTCGTTGCGCGACAACTCGCCCCCGAGACGGCCGAGCGGGCACTGGCGCTCGGAATCCAGGGATTGAACGAGCAGAACGAATACCGGCGCTACTACCCGGGTGGCGAAGTGACGGCGCAGGTGATCGGCTTCACCGGCGACAAGGACGCGGGTCAGGAAGGCATCGAGCTCGCGCAGCAGGCGTGGCTCGGTGGCACGCCTGGCAGCCGGCGCGTGATCATCAACCGCCGCGGCGACATCGTCGAGGATGTCGCCGCAATCCATGCGCCGCAGGCGGGCCGCGATCTGGCGTTGTCGGTGGATTCGCGGCTGCAGTACCTGGCGTTTCGCGAGCTGCAGGCGGCCGTCGAGCGCAACAAGGCCAAGGCGGGTGGCCTCGTCGTCATCGACGCGAAGAGCGGCGAGATACTCGCGCTCGCCAACTGGCCGACTTACAACCCCAATCGACGCGACAAGGTCGCGCGCGACAAGATGCGCAACCGCGCGCTCACCGACACGTTCGAGCCCGGCTCGACGATGAAGCCGTTCACGATCGCCGCCGCGCTCGAGGCCGGCAAGATCCGTCCCGATTCGGTGATCCACACGGAAGCCGGCGAGCTCACGATCGGCAAGCAGACGATCCACGACGCGCATCGCGCCGGCCCGCTGACCGTCGAGCAGGTGATTCAGAAGTCGTCGAACGTCGGCGCCGCGAAGATCGCGCTTTCGTTGCCGTCGGAGACGTTGTGGCGAATGTTCTCGGAAGCCGGCTTCGGTACGCTGCCTGCGACCGGCTTTCCCGGCGAGGTCGCGGGCAGATTGCGGCCGCCGGCGACATGGAAGCCGATCGAGCAGGCGACGATGTCGTACGGCCACGGCCTGTCGGTCAATCTCGTCCAGCTTGCGCGTGCGTACACGATATTCGCCGACGACGGCGAATTGAAGCCCGTCGCCTTGTTCAAGACCGAAGGCGCGGTCGCGGGACGGCCAGTCGTGTCGGTCAAGACTGCGCGCGCCGTGCGGCACATGCTCGAACTCGCGACGCTGCCCGGAGGAACGGCGCCGCAGGCACAGGTCGCCGGCTATCGCGTCGCCGGCAAGACCGGTACGGCACGCAAGATCGAGGGTCGCGAGTACACGCGCAAATACGTGGCGTCGTTCGTCGGCATGGCGCCGGTGTCGAATCCGCGGCTGATCGTCGCCGTGATGATCGATGAGCCGACCGGCGGCGACTACTACGGCGGCAGCGTTGCGGGCCCCGTGTTCTCGAGCGTGATGGGTGCCGCATTGCGGATGCTCGGCGTGCCGACGGACGCACCGGTCGACAACGTCGTGCTGCCGCCGCCCGACGCGATTGTGCAGGAGGAAACGTGAGCGCGACGGGCGAGGCCTTGGCCGAGCCGAGGCCCGAAGGGCGCGGCGGCGCGCGATCGTTTGGAGGCCGACGCGCGATCGAATGCACGGCGTTGCGCGGCAATGAGGCCGTAACGTGAACGACACGCGCCTGCTCGCTGCACAGGCCGACGCGCTCGTCGCGCGGCTGGGGCCGCTCGCCGGAATCACGTCGGACAGCCGCATGGCGGCGCCGGAGATCGCATTCGCCGCATACCCCGGTGGCGCTCGCGATGGGCGAGCATTCATCGGCGACGCGATCGCGCGCGGCGCCGCCGCGGTGCTGTTCGAAGCGCGCGGCTTCGACTGGGACACGGGCTGGCGCGTCCCCCATGTCGCAGTGGCCGATCTCAAGGCGCGTCTCGGCTTCATCGCGGCCGCCGTCTATGGCCAGCCATCGCGCGCGCTGTGGATGATCGGCGTCACCGGCACCAACGGCAAGACGTCGTGCTCGCATTGGACTGCGCAGGCGCTCGCGCGGTGCGGTCGCCGCGCAGCCGTTGTCGGCACGCTCGGCAACGGCTTCGTCGACGCGCTGCAACCGTCATCCAACACGACGCCCGATGCCTGCGTGCTGCACGCGCTGCTCGCGAAGTTGATGCGCGATGGCGCCGCCGCCGTCGCGATGGAGGTGTCGTCGCACGGTCTCGACCAGGGCCGAGTCAATGGCGTCGCATTCGACGTCGCGCTGTTCACGAATCTCACCCGCGATCACCTCGACTACCATGGCACGCTCGCCGCGTACGGTGCAGCCAAGGCGCGGCTCGTGCACTGGCCCGGCCTCCGCGCGGCCGTCATCAACGCAGGCGATGCGTTCGGGCGCACGCTGATCGCCAATGCGCGCGCGCATCGACAGAAAATCATTTCGTACGGCGCGGATGGCGCCGACATCACCGCGTTGGAGGTCCAGACAGTCCCAGCGGGAATGGCGATCCGCGTAGGCACGCCCCAAGGGTCGGGCCAGGTCACCGTTCCCGTCAGCGGCATGTTCAACGTGCAGAACCTGCTCGGTGTCCTCGGCGTGCTGCTCGCAAGCGACGTGGAGCTCGAGCCCGCGCTGGACGCGTTGGCGCACGTCACGCCGCCGCCGGGTCGGATGGAGCGATTCGGTGGCAACTCGGCTCCCCTCGTCATTGTCGACTACGCACACACGCCCGACGCGCTCGAGAAGGTGCTCGCGGCCATTCGCCCGACGCTCGAGCCGCATGGCCGGCTGGTTTGCGTGTTCGGGTGCGGCGGCAACCGCGATCGCGGCAAGCGGGCGCAGATGGGCAGCGTGGCCGGGCGCTTCGCGGACAGCGTCATCGTCACCAACGACAACCCGCGCAGCGAGGACCCGCAGGCGATCGCCGACGAGATCGTCGAAGGACTGACGACATCGCCGGCCGCGTGGGCTGTCGAGCTCGATCGCCGGCGCGCGATAGAGCGCGCGCTCGAAGACGCACGTGCGGGCGACGTCATCGTGTTGGCAGGGAAAGGTCATGAGGACTATCAGGAAACGAACGGCGAGCGCGTCCCCTTCTCCGATCGCGCGGTCGTCGCCGAAACGCTTTCGCGTCGGAGCCGCGCATGATGGACACGGCGACCGCCGCGCGCGCGGTCGGTGGCTCCGTCGTCGGCGCCGCCGTTCCCTTCTCGCGCGTCACGACCGATACGCGCGGCCTCACCCGCGGCGATTTGTTCGTCGCGTTGAAAGGCGAGCGCTTCGACGGCCATGACTTCGTCGCGCGCGCGCTGCAGGACGGCGCCGCGGCGGCGCTGGTCGACCGCCGGCATGCGGCCGCCGCATCGGGCAACCTGATCGCCGTCGACAACCCACTGCATGCGCTGGCGGCGCTCGCGACGTTCTGGCGCAACCGCTTCGACATTCCGGTCGCGATCGTCACCGGCAGCAACGGCAAGACGACGACGAAGGAGATGATCGCAGCGATCTTTCGCGCTGCGGCGGGTGATGCCGCCGTTGCCGCGACGCCCGGCAACTTCAACAACGCGATCGGCCTTCCGCTGGCGGTGCTCGCGCTGCGCGCCACCCATCGGCTGGCGGTGTTCGAGATCGGCATGAACCATCGCGGCGAAACGCGCGAGCTCGCCGCGATTGCACAGCCGACGATCGCCGTCGTCACCAACGCGCAGCGCGAGCACCAGGAATTCATGCGCAGCGTCGACGACGTGGCGGACGAGCACGCGGACGCGATCGCGTTGCTGCGCGCGCATGGCCGCGCCATCGTCAATGCCGACGACCCGCGTGCAGGCGTATGGCGTGCCGCCGCCGCCGCCAACGCGGCCGACGTCGTCACGTTCGGTCTCGACGCGCCCGCCGACGTCAGCGCGCGCCAGGCCACTCATCGCGACGGAAGCGTGCTCGAGCTGACGCTGCCCACCGGTCATGCGCACGTCGTGCTGCATGCGCCGGGCCGGCACATGGCGAGCAATGCACTCGCCGCCGCGGCGGTCGCACATGCAGCCCGTTTGCCGGTCACCGCCATCGTTACTGGCCTCGAGAATTTTCGTCCGGTCGGAGGCCGGCTCGCGACGCTGACGACTCGAAACGACGTCACGGTGATCGACGACTCGTACAACGCGAATCCCGACTCGGTGCGTGCAGCGATCGACGTCCTTGCGGCGCAGCCGCGGCCACGCTGGCTCGTGCTCGGCGACATGGGTGAAGTCGGCGCCGAAGGAATCGCCTTTCACGCCGAAATCGGCGCGTTTGCGCGCGAGTCCGGCATCGACCGGATGCTCTCGGTCGGCACGCTGTCGCGCGAGGCCGCGCGCGCGTTCGGCATCGGTGGCGAGCATTTCGAATCGGTCGACGCGCTCGCCCATCGCGTCGCCGCCGACGCGACCGCCGGCATCACCGTGCTGGTGAAAGGCTCGCGATTCATGCGCATGGAACGCGTGGTTGCGGCGCTGACCGGCCATGAGCACGGAGGAGCGCACTAGATGCTGCTGTGGCTCACCGAGTTGCTCGCGCGCGAGATCCGCGCATTCAACGTGTTCGGCTACCTGTCGCTGCGCGCCGTGCTCGCGACGATGACGGCGCTCATCATCTCGTTCGTCATTGGTCCGCGGATGATTTCGTGGCTGACGAAGATGCGCATCGGCCAGTCGGTCCGCGACGACGGGCCGCAGACGCACCTGATCAAGGCCGGCACGCCGACGATGGGGGGTGCGCTGATCCTGGTCTCGATCGCCGTGACGACACTGCTGTGGGCGGATCTCGACAACCGGTTCATCTGGGTTGTGCTGCTCGTCACGCTGGGCTTCGGGACCGTGGGCTGGGTCGACGACTGGCGCAAGGTCGTCGCGCGCAATCCCAAAGGACTGTCGGCGCGCGCGAAGCTGCTGTGGCAATCGGTGATCGCCGTCGTGGCCGCCGTGTATCTCGCTTTCTCGGTGTCGGCGCCGGACAACGCGACCTTCGCCCAGCTGCTGAACGCCTGGGCAAAAACCGGCTTCAGCACAGGCCTGTCGCCGAAGGCCGACCTGATCGTGCCGTTCTTCAAGACGATCTCCTATCCGCTCGGCGTGTGGGGATTCATCGCGCTGTCGTACTTCGTCATCGTCGGCACGAGCAATGCGGTGAATCTCACCGACGGTCTCGACGGTCTCGCGATCATGCCCACGGTGATGATCGGTGGCGCGATGGGGATATTCGCGTACGTGTCGGGCAATGTCGTGTTCGCGCGCTATCTCGGCTTTCCGCACATCCCGGGTGCGGGCGAGCTGGCGGTGGTGTGCGGCGCGATCGGCGGCGCGGGTCTGGGCTTCCTCTGGTTCAACGCCTATCCAGCCGACGTGTTCATGGGCGATGTCGGCGCGCTCGCGCTCGGCGCGGCACTCGGGGCGATCGCGATCATCGTCCGGCAGGAGATCGTGCTGTTCATCATGGGCGGCGTCTTCGTCGTCGAGACGCTGTCGGTCGTGATCCAGGTCGTTTCGTTCAAGACGACCGGCCGGCGCGTGTTCCGGATGGCGCCGCTGCACCACCACTACGAGCTCAAGGGATGGAAGGAGAACCAGGTCGTCGTCCGCTTCTGGATCATCACGATGCTGCTGGTGCTGTTCGGCCTGTCGACGCTGAAGTTGCGATGAGCAAGCCGGGCAAATTCGCAGACCGAGCCGAGGCGATGAGCGCGCCGGGCAACGTGGACGACGTGATGAGCGCGAGCTGATGAGCATCGGCTACCGAAACCGTCGTGCCGTCGTGCTCGGCCTCGGGCTGACGGGACTGTCGCTTGCGCGATTCCTCGTGCGGCAAGGTGCCGATGTGCGCGTGGCCGACACGCGTGCCGATCCGCCAAATCGCGACACGCTGCAAGCGGAGCTGCCGGACGTTCGCGTCGTCACCGGCCCCTACGTCGACGAGACGTTCGCGGACACCGACCTGATCGCGATCAGCCCGGGGGTCGATGCTCGCGATGCCGCGATACGTGCAGCCGTGACCCGCGGGACGGAGATCGCCGGCGATATCGAGCTCTTCGCGCGCGAGCTGCCTGCGGACCAGAAGGTACTGGCGATCACCGGCACGAATGGCAAGACGACGGTCGCAGCGCTGACGGGCGCGCTGACACGCGCGGCCGGCCTGCAGACGGTCATCGCCGGCAACATCGGCACCCCCGTGCTCGACGCGCTCGCGACGCAAACGGCGGGTGCGCCGTGGCCGCGCGTCTTCGTACTCGAGCTTTCCAGTTATCAGCTCGAGACGACGACGTCGCTGAAGCCCATTGCCGCCGCCGTGCTCAACGTCTCGCCGAATCACATGGATCGATATGCGGGAATCGCCGACTACGCGGGCGCGAAGGCGCGCGTGTTCGCGCAGGCGACCGTGCAAATCCTGAATCGCGACGATCCGATCGTGCGGCTGATGCGGCTGCCCGGCCGGACCGCGCAGACGTTCGGCGCGAGCGTGCCGCTATCGGAAGAGGAGTGGGGTCTGGTCGAGCGCGGCGGCGACACGTGGCTCGCGCGCGGCGGCGAGCTGATCATGCAGACGTCGCGGCTGACTCTCGTGGGCCGCCACAACGCGCTGAATGCGCTCGCAGCACTCGCGCTGACGTCGGCGGTGGCGAAGGTGGGCCGGCCGGTGCTCGATGCGCTCGCTGCGTTCAGCGGGCTGCCGCACCGGATGGCGCCGATCGCCGAGGCGGCGGGCGTGCTGTTCGTCGACGACTCGAAAGGAACGACCGTTGCCGCGACGCAGGTTGCGCTCGAAGGAATGCGCCGGCCTGTCGTGCTGATCGCCGGCGGCGATGGCAAGGGACAGAGCTTCGCGCAGCTCAAAGCAAGCGTCGACAACGCCTGCCGCGCCGTGCTGCTGATCGGCCGCGATGCGCCACAGATCGCGCGAGCGCTGACCGGAACCACGGCGCGCGTCGAGATGGTCGGTACGCTGGAGGCGGCCGTCGAGCGGGCGATGGCGATCGCAGTCTCCGGCGACGTCGTTTTGCTCTCGCCCGCTTGCGCAAGCCTCGACCAGTTCCGCGATTACGTCGAGCGCGGCAACCGCTTCGCCGAACTCGTCAACGCCGCGCTGGCGGAGAACGTCGATGCGTAAGCGGATCACCGCGACCGCTTTGGTGCGCAAGCCGCCGCTGCGTCCGCTGCCGCGGGAGCCGCGCGCAATGCTCGCGTTCGACGTGTCACTCGCGTGGTCGGCGCTGCTGCTGCTCGCGTTGGGGCTCGTGATGGTTTACTCGGCGTCGATCCCAATGGCGGAGGCGTCGGCCCATACCGGCTATCGGGCGTGGTACTTCCTCGCCCGGCATGCCATGTTCCTGGCTCTCGGACTCGCCGTTGCGTTCTTCGCGTTCCAGGTGCCCGTCAAGGTGTGGCAGCGCGGCGCGATCTGGCTGTTCGTCGGTGGCGCCGTGTTGCTCGTGCTCGTGCTGGTGCCGGGGATCGGCAAGTCGGTCAACGGTTCGAAGCGCTGGCTGTCGCTCATCGTAGTGAACATCCAGCCGTCGGAGTTCATGAAGCTCGCCTGTGTCCTGTACGCAGCGAGCTACGCGGTGCGCAAGGCGGCGTTCCTGCATGCGGAGCAGCCCTTGCGGCAGACGCTGCTGCGCGGCTTTGCGCCGTTGTCCGCGGTGATGGTGCTGATCGGCGGCCTGCTGCTGCTCGAGCCGGACTTCGGCGCGTTCGTCGTGATCCTCGTCATCGCGTTCGGCATCCTGTTCCTGGGCGGCCTCGACTGGCGGCTGTTCCTCGGCCTGGTGCTGCTGCTTCCTGTCGCATTGGCGGCGATCCTCATTGCTGCGCCGTACCGCGTGCAGCGGCTGACGAACTTCATGGATCCGTGGGCCGATCCGTTGCACAAGGGCTATCAGCTGTCGCATTCGTTGATCGCGTTCGGTCGCGGCGAATGGACCGGCGTGGGTCTCGGCTCGAGCGTCGAGAAGCTCCTGTATCTGCCGGAAGCGCACACCGATTTCCTGCTCGCTGTCATCGCCGAGGAACTCGGCTTCATCGGCGTCGCGGCGGTGATCGCGCTCTTCGCGTGGCTGCTGTTTCGCGCGTATGCGATCGGACGGCAGGCCGCGCGGCTGTCGCGGCCATTCGCAGCACTCGTCGCGCACGGCATCGGCGTGTGGATAGGCGTACAGACGTTCATCAACATGGGCGTCAACATGGGCGTGCTGCCGACGAAGGGGTTGACGCTGCCGCTGTTGTCGTTCGGCGGCAGCGGCATCGTCGTCAACTGCATCGCGGTCGCCGTCCTCCTGCGCATCGACTACGAGAACCGGCAGATCCTGCGGGGGTTCACCGTATGAGCGCCGCCGGGCCGTCCCAAGGCGCTCGTTCCCCCTGCGGGGGCAGCGCAGCGGCGAATGCCGCGAGCGTGGGGCTTCAGCTATGAGCGCAGATGGCGCGACGGTGATGATCACCACCGGCGGCACGGGCGGTCACGTGTTCCCGGGTCTCGCCGTCGCAGCGAAGTTGATCTCGCGCGGCTGTCGCGTGTTCTGGCTCGGCACGCGCGAAGGGATGGAAGCGCGTCTCGTGCCCCAGCATGGTGTCGAATTCGAAAGCCTCGCGTTTCGCGGCATACGCGGCAAAGGGTGGCGCACGCTGCTGCTCGGTCCGTACGCGCTGGCAGCGGCGTGCTTCCAGAGCGTGGGCATCATTCGCCGGCGACGACCCAACGTCGTGCTCGGCTTCGGTGGCTTCGCCTCATTCCCTGGCGCCTTGATGGGCGTGGCGACCGGCAAGCCGCTCGTCGTCCACGACGCCAACGCAGTCGTAGGCCTCGCGAATCGAATTCTCGCGCACGGCGCCGACCGCGTGCTCCTCGGGTTCCCGGGGGCGTTGCGCGGCAACCGCTCGAACCGTGTCCAATGGGTGGGCAATCCATTGCGTGACGACATCGTCGCGCTCGATCCGCCGCAACAGCGTTTCGCGAATCGCACGGGTCCGCTGCGGTTGCTCGTCGTCGGCGGCAGCCTCGGCGCGACCGCATTGAACGATGCGATCCCCGCGTCGCTGGCGACGCTCCCCGATTCGGTGCGGCCGATCACCGTTCATCAGGCCGGTGAGCGGCATATCGACGCACTGCGCGCGGCGTATGCACGGGCGAACGTGACGGCGGAATGCGTGCCGTTCATCGCCGACATGGCCGCGCGCTATGCATGGGCCGACATCGTCGTCTGCCGCGGCGGCGCGCTGACCGTCGCGGAGCTTGCCGCTGTGGGACTTGGTGCCATCGTCGTGCCGCTGCCGGGCGCGATCGCCGACGAGCAATCGGCGAACGCGCGCTTCCTGCAGGACGCGGGCGCCGCGATGGTCGTCGCGCAATCCGATTTGACGAGTGCCAATTCCCCGCTCGCCGGAATCCTGACGGGTCTCACGCGAGCGAGTGCGCTGACGATGGCGATGGCGGCGCATCGCGTGGGCAAACGCGACGCCGCCGAGCGTGTCGCGGACGCGTGCATCGAGCTCGCGCGTGGCCATCGCGCCGTCCCGAAGCGGGGGGCGGCTTGAGACATAAAGTGAAGCACGTGCACTTCGTCGGCATCGGCGGTGCCGGCATGAGCGGGATCGCCGAGGTCCTGGCGACGCTGCGCTACCAGGTGTCCGGATCCGATATCGCCGAAGGTGCTGCAACCCGTCGGCTGCGCACACTTGGCGTCGCCGTCACGATCGGTCATCGTGCGGAGAATGCCCGCGGTGCGGATGCCGTCGTCGTGTCGACCGCCGTGGCGCCGGACAATCCCGAAGTGCTGGCGGCGCGCGAGCGCGGCGTGCCCATCGTGCCGCGCGCGCTGATGCTTGCCGAGCTCATGCGCCTGAAGCAGGGCATCGCGATCGCGGGCACTCACGGCAAGACGACGACGACGAGCCTCATCGCGTCGGTGCTCGCCGAGGGCGGGCTCGACCCGACGTTCGTCATCGGTGGCCGCCTGCTCGCCTCCGACGCGAACGCGCGGCTGGGCAGCGGCGATTTTCTCGTCGCCGAGGCCGACGAGTCGGACGCGTCGTTCCTGTATCTGACGCCGGTGCTCGCCGTCGTGACGAACATCGACGCCGACCACCTGGAAACGTACGGCCAGGACTTCGGCAAGCTGACGCGCGCGTTCGTCGACTTCGTCCAGCGGCTGCCGTTCTATGGCGTCGCCGTGCTGTGCACCGACGACCCGCACGTGCGCGCGATTCTTCCCGAAATCGCCAAGCCGGTCGTCACGTATGGACTCGTCGAGGACGCGCAACTGCGCGCCGCGAACGTTACGAATGCGGGCGGTCGGATGCGCTTTGTCGCGGAAGGACAGGGTAGCGCGCTCGCCGTCGAACTGGCGCTCGCAGGCACTCACAACGTGCAAAACGCACTGGCGGCAATTGCCGTCGGACGCGAAGTGGGCGTGCCCGACGCGGCGATCGCGCGCGCGCTCGCCGAGTTCAAGGGCGTTGGGCGGCGTTTCCAGCGGCACGGCGACGTTGCGCTCGCCGCCGGCGGCACGTTCACGCTGATCGACGATTACGGCCACCACCCGGTCGAAATGGCGGCCACGCTTGCCGCTGCACGCGAGAGCTTTCCCGGACGGCGGATCGTGCTCGTGTTCCAGCCGCATCGCTACACGCGCACGCGCGACCTTTTCGAGGATTTCGTCCGCGTGCTGTCCACGACCGATTCGCTCGTGCTGGCCGACGTCTACCCGGCAGGCGAGACGCCGATCGTTGCGGCCGACGGACGTGCGCTGGCGCGCGCGGTCCGTGTGGCGGGCCGCGTCGAGCCCGTATTCGTCGAGTCGATCGGCGACGTCGCCGCGGCGATACGCGACGTCGCACGCGATGGCGACGTTGTCGTCACGATGGGCGCCGGGTCGATCGGCTCGGTTCCCGCGCAGTTGAGCGCCGCCACATGATGATGAGCGCCGAAGGGCCGTCCCGAGACGCGAACTGCACCCCCTGGGGGGCAGCGCAGCGGCGCGAGCCGCAAGTGTCGGGGGACCACGCCGCCGAGCCGCTGGCCTTCGTCGGCTTGCGCGGCACGCTCGCGCAGGACGCGCTGCTCGCGCGATACACGAGTTGGCGTGTCGGCGGCCGCGCGGACATTCTGTATTCGCCCGCGGATCGCGACGACCTCGCGCATTTCCTGCGCGGCCTTCCGGCTCACATGCCGGTGACCGTGCTTGGCCTCGGCAGCAACGTGCTGATCCGCGACGGCGGCATTCGGGGCGCGGTGGTGTTGCTGCACAACCCGGGGGCCGCGCTCGCGGTCGCCGACGGCGTCATCTACGCGGATGCAGGTGTAGCAAGTCCGAAGCTCGCGCGCTTCGCGGCGCTGCACGGCTGCGCCGACGCGGAGTTTCTCGCCGGCATCCCGGGCACCGTCGGCGGCGCGCTGGCGATGAACGCCGGCTGCTACGGCGGCGAGACGTGGACCTACGTCGCGCGCGTCGAGACGCTGGCGCGCGATGGCAGGTTCGACATCCGCACGCCCGCGGATTATTCGATCGGTTACCGCAGCGTCACGCATCGCGACGGTCGCGCGCTCGCCGACCTGTTCACGGCAGCGTGGTTTCGCTTTCCGCAAGGGGACGTCGCGACGGGACGCGGCCGGATCAAGGCGCTGCTCGCGCGACGTATCGCGACGCAGCCGCTTGCGCTGCCGAACGCCGGCAGCGTGTTTCGCAATCCGCCGAATGATCATGCGGCGCGGCTCATCGAAGCCTGTGGCCTCAAGGGCCACCGGATCGGTGGCGCGTCGGTGTCGACGCTGCACGCGAACTTCATCGTCAACGCCGAGCGGAAGGCGACGGCGGCCGACATCGAAGCGTTGATTGCGCACGTTCGCGACGCGGTGCGCGTGGCCACCAGCGTCGCGCTCGAGGCCGAGGTGCGCGTGCTCGGTGAATTCGCGGGCGACGCGGCGGTGACGCGATGAATCCCGCGGCGACTGATTTCGGAAAGGTTGCGGTGTTGCTCGGTGGGCGAGGCCGACACGGTTCCGCGGAGCGGGCGGTGCGGGAGTGCCGAAGCGGACACCGAGCGGCGCAGCCGGCTGCGCGAGAACAGCGGAAACGCCGATGACTGATTTCGGAAAGGTTGCAGTGTTGCTCGGTGGCCCGTCGGCGGAACGCGAGATCTCGCTTCTGTCCGGCAATGCGGTGTTGAAGGCGTTGCGTGAGCGTGGCGTCGACGCGCATCCGTTCGACCCGGCGCAGCGCAATCTGCACGAGCTTGTCAACGAGGGGTTCGCGAGGGTCTTCATCGCACTGCATGGCCGCTTCGGCGAGGACGGCACGGTGCAGGGCGCGCTCGAGACGCTGCGGATTCCGTATACGGGCAGCGGCGTGATGGCATCGGCGCTGGCAATGGACAAGTGGCGGACGAAGCTCGTCTGGCTCGCGAGCGGAATCCCGACGCCGCGCTATCGCGTCGTCGACTCGGCAACCGACTGGATGAGCGTGGTCGCGGAGCTCGGCCTGCCGCTGATCGTCAAGCCGGCGCGCGAGGGCTCGACGATCGGCATCACCAAAGTGACGGGCGTCGACCATGACGAGCTGCGAGTTGCCTACGACGACGCGGCCCGGCACGACGCACTCGTGCTGGTCGAGGAATTCGTCAGCGGCGTAGAGCTGACGGCCTCGATCGTCAACGGACGTGCGCTGCCGCTGATCCGGATCGAGGCGCCGCAGGGCAACTACGATTACCACAACAAGTACTTCTCGGACGAGACCAAGTATTTCTGCCCGAGCGGCCTTGCGAACGACCTCGAACGGGAGATTCGCGAGCGATCGCTCGCCGCGTTCGACGTCATCGGGTGCAGCGGCTGGGGCAGGCTCGACCTGATCCTGCGCGCCGACGGCAGCTATTCGTTCCTCGAGGTGAACACGTCGCCGGGCATGACCGGCCACAGCCTCGTGCCCATGGCGGCGCGGCAGGCCGGCACGTCGTTCGCCGACCTCTGCGTCGAGATCCTGGAGGGTGCGCATGTGGGATGACGCGCGCCAGTTGAACGCGATCGCCGTGACGCTGATGGTGATCGCCGTCGCGTTCCTCGCGTGGGCGGCCGTCGGTTGGGTCACGCGGCTGTCGGCATTCAACTATCGCGAGGTCGTCGTCACGACGCCGCTCGCGCGCGCAAGCGGCGCACACCTTGAGGCGGTGATTCGCGGCGAGCTGCGCGGTACGTTCTTCACGATGGACCTCGACGCGGCGCGTGCGTCGCTGGCGCGTGTGCCGTGGGTGCGTGCCGTGGCGCTGCGGCGGCAATGGCCGCGACGGCTCGAGATCGAGGTCGACGAGCACCAACCGCTCGCGCGCTGGAACGACGGCGCGCTCGTCAGCACGCGCGGCGACGTCTTTACCGCGAACTGGGCCGGCGAACTGCCCGAGTTCAGCGGGCCGGACGAACAGTCGCGGCTGATGGTCGAGCGCTATCGAGAGTGGGGCGCATTGCTCGAGCCTCTGGCGCTGCGGGTTTCCGGCCTGCGCCTGTCCGCACGCGGCGGCTGGCAAGTGAAGACGCGCGACGGCAACGGCGAGTTGACGCTCGACGTCGGCCGCGACGACGTGACGGGTCGGCTGGCGCGCTTCGTCGCCGTGTATGCGCGGACCGTCGGTGTCCTCGCGCGGACGGGCAAGCCGGTCGATCACGTCGATCTGCGCTATCGCAACGGCTTCGCCGCGCGAATGCCGGGATTCCGTGAAAAGCCGCCGCGGAAGGTGTCATGACCGATCGTCGCCTTCGAACGTCGTTGTCGCGCTCTGCATCGCGTGCCACGCGTTCGCGCGCACTGCCATCAGGAAGCGGGACAGGGGAAACGTGAAGGACAACAACAATCTCATTGTCGGCCTCGACATCGGGACGTCGAAGATCACCGCGATCGTCGCCGAGGTGCTGCCCGACGGCGGACTCAACATCGTGGGTCTCGGAACGCAGCCGTCGCGCGGACTCAAGAAGGGTGTCGTCGTCAACATCGAGGCGACGATGGGGTCGATCCAGCGCGTGCTGGAAGAGGCCGAGCTGATGGCCGATTGCCGCATCAGCGAGGTCTATACCGGTGTCGCCGGCAGCCATATCCGCAGCCTCAACTCGAGCGGCATGGTTGCGATCAAGGAAAAGGAAGTCACGCAGGCGGACATCGACCGTGTCGTCGAGACGGCGAAGGCGATCGCGATCCCGAACGACCAGCAGGTGCTGCACATCCTGCCGCAGGAATTCATCATCGACGGTCAGGAAGATGTACGCGAGCCGCTCGGCATGAGCGGCGTGCGTCTCGAAGTGAAGGTGCATATCGTCACCGGCGCCGTGTCGGCTGTCGAGAACATCACCAAGTGCGTGCGACGCTGTGGCCTCGAGGTCCGCGACGTGATGCTGCAGCCCCTTGCGTCGGCGAAGGCGGTGCTGAACGACGATGAGAAGGACCTCGGCGTGTGCCTGATGGACATCGGAGGCGGCACGACCGACATCGCCGTGTTCGTCGGCGGTGCGATCCGTCACACCGCGGTGATCCCGATCGCCGGCGACCAGGTGACCAACGACATCGCGATGACGTTGCGCACGCCGACGAAGGAGGCCGAGGAGCTCAAGGTCCGGCACGGCTGCGCGCTGCGGCAACTCGCCAATCCCAACGAGATCATCGAGGTGCCCGGCGTAGGCGAGCGCGCGCCTCGCAAGCTGTCGCGACCGATGCTCGCCGAAGTGATCGAGCCACGCATCGAAGAGTTGTACTCGCTCGTTCAGCAGGAGCTGCGCCGCTCGGGCTTCGAGGAGCTGCTGTCGTCGGGAATCGTGCTGACCGGGGGCTCGGCGATGCTGCAGGGGATGACGGAGCTCGGCGAGGAACTGTTCCATCTGCCGGTGCGCGTCGGCGTGCCGACGTACGCCGGCGGCCTGTCGGAAGTCGTGCGCAGCCCGCGCTACGCGACGGCCGTGGGACTGCTGCTCGAAGGACGCGAGCAGTTTCTGCGCGGGCAGGCCGCGCGCGCGCAGGTGGCGGGCATCGGCGGCATCGCCGAGCGGATGCGGCAGTGGTTCAGCGCCAATTTTTGATAACCAGGTCGCGAACGGAATTCAGAGAACAAGAAACAGCAATCAGGGATCACGAAACGAGGTCGACATCAGAGTGGAAACGGGAACCATCAAACCGAGCAGCAAGCAGGCCACCCAACGGGGATCGTCCGTCGCGGGTGCATTGGCTGACACCAGTGCCCGCGCGAATGCCGATCTTCGATACCCGAAATCCAGACAGGCGAAAGGAATGCACCATGTTTGAAATCATCGACGAAGCGCCGGAAGACGGTGCGGTCATCAAGGTCATCGGCGTCGGCGGCTGCGGCGGAAACGCAGTCGAGCACATGATTGCCCGCGGGTTGTCGGGGGTGGACTTCGTCTGCGCGAATACGGACGCGCAGGCGCTGAAACGGTCGACGGCGCGCACGCAACTGCAACTCGGCTCGACGCTGACGCGTGGTCTCGGCGCCGGCGCACGGCCGGAGATCGGCCGCGACGCGGCGATGGAGGATCGCGACCGCATCGCCGGCATGATCGACGGTGCGGACATGCTGTTCATCACCGCAGGCATGGGCGGTGGGACCGGCACCGGTGCAGCCCCGGTCATTGCCGACATCGCGAAGAGCCTCGGCATTCTGACGGTCGCCGTCGTCACGCGGCCGTTCAAGTTCGAGGGCAAGCGGCAGCGCGTGGCCACGGCTGGCATCGAGGAGCTGACGAAGAAGGTCGACTCGCTCATCGTCATTCCGAACGACAAGCTGATGGACGTGCTCGGCGAGGACGTGTCGGTGCTCGATGCCTACGCCGCCGCGAACGACGTGCTGCACGGCGCGGTGTCCGGCATCGCGGAAGTGATCAACAACCCGGGCCTGGTCAACGTCGATTTCGCCGACGTGCGCACGGTGATGGGCGAAGTGGGCATGGCGATGATGGGCTCGGCGACGGCGGGCGGTGCCGACCGCGCGCGCGTTGCCGCGCAGCAAGCCGTGAAGAGTCCGCTGCTCGAGGACGTGAACCTCGCCGGCGCGCGCGGCGTGCTCGTCAACATCACCGCATCGGCGAGCCTCAAGATGAAGGAATATCACGAGGTGATGAACACCATCAAGGAGTTCACCGCGGAAGACGCGATGGTGATCGTCGGCACCGTGATCGAGGAGGCGATGGAGGACCGGCTACGCGTGACGATGATCGCCACTGGACTCGGCGGTGCAGTCGTTGCGGCGCCGCGGCGTCCGCCGAACCTGCAGATCCTCGAGACGGTCGTCGAGCGCACCGGCACCGACAATGTCGGCGTTCGCGTGACGGAGACGATCGACTACGAGAAGCTCGACCAGCCGGCGGTTGCGCGTCGCCGTCATCCGGGCAGCATCGCGGCGCCGGCATTCGACCCGTCGGAAATTCCGGCATTCCTGCGCAAGCAGGCGGATTGACGGATGCGGCGAAATCCGCCGGCGCTCTCCCGCTCGCCGCGCGCGCTCGCCGCACGCGGGGGGCGGGCAAACGCTGGCGGGCGATGCTAAAATGTTAAGTCTGCTTCGCGCACGGCGCTCGGCCGGAGCGGCCGCCGCGCGTCACCCTGCATCCAACACCATGTTGCGACAGCGAACGCTGAAGGAATCGATTCGCACGACCGGCGTCGGTCTGCACACCGGCGCCCGCGTCGAGTTGACGCTGCGCCCGGCACCCGTCGACGCCGGCATCGTGTTCCATCGCGTCGATCTTCCGGCGCCGGTGACGATCGCTGCGCAGGCGACCAATGTCGGCGATACGAGGCTGTCCTCGACACTCGCGCGGGACGGCACGTCGATCTCCACCGTCGAGCATCTGATGTCGGCGCTCGCGGGTGTCGGGGTGGACAACCTGCACGTCGACGTTGCAGGCCCCGAGCTGCCGATCATGGATGGAAGCGCCGGCCCGTTCGTGTTCCTGCTGCAATCGGCTGGCATCGTCGAGCAGTCGGCGGCCAAGCGTTATCTGCGCGTTCGTGCACCCGTCGAGATGCGCGACGGCGACAAGTGGGCGCGCTTCGATCCGTTCCATGGCTTCAAGCTGGATTTCACGATCGACTTTCCGCACCCGGTGTTCGGCACGGAGAATCGGCATGTCGTCGTCGACTTCGCCGAGCATTCGTACGTGAAGGAAGTGGCGCGCGCGCGGACGTTCGGCTTCATGCAGGACGTCGAGGCGATGCGCTCGGCGGGGCTCGCGCTGGGCGGCAGTCTGCAAAATGCGATCGTCCTCGACGAGACGCGCGTGCTCAATACCGAAGGCCTTCGTTACGACAACGAGTTCGTCAAGCACAAGGTGCTGGACGCGATCGGTGATCTCTACCTGCTCGGCCGGCCGCTGATCGGCCAATACACTGCGTTCAAGCCCGGACACGCGCTGAACAACGCGCTCGCGCGAGCGCTGCTCGCCCGCACGGACGCGTGGGACTTAGTCTCGTTCGACACTGACGACGACGTCCCCTCCGCGTTCCAGGATTGGGCGGCCATCGGCGCCGCTTGATCCTCGTCCGGCTGCTGCTGTTCCTGTCGCTCGCCGCGATCGGCGCGGCGTTGCTGATGTGGTTGATCAAGCGCGACCGCCGCTACCTGCGGTTCATCGGGCTGACCCTCAAGTTCACCATCCTGGTGCTGCTGGCGATCCTGCTGTGGTTCGCGGCTGAACGCGTGCTGGTGCCGATCCTCGCGCCGCTGCTATAGCGAGCCTCCCGATGCGCGGCGGCGTTGCGGCGCCGCTTCGCGATACGCGTCAGCGGCCGCGCGCCCGGCGCGACCAGTGCGTCAGCGCAGCTTTCAGCGGCCCGTCGGGCAACCGCTCCCCGAGCTCGAACAGCGGCAGCGCCTCCCGGCTATCCCACGGTCGCGCTGCATCGCCGTCGCGCCTCCCCGCGATGCCCACGACTTGGACGCGAACGCGGATTTCGCGGCAATCGATGCCGTCGCGAGCAAGCGCGCTGCGCAGATCCGCCGCACGGTGGCGCAGCGTCGCAGCGATGGCGCCCGCGGTTGCCGCGATCTCCAGGACACCTTCCTGCCAGTCGGTCACGTGCACCCGCTCGGCAATCGTTCGCGGCAGATGCCGGCGGACACGCTGCGTCAACTCGGCCTCGCGGCGATGCCGCGCCGTCCATTCGACGAACTGCGCGTCCGACTCGAGCACGGTCGCAAGCGATCGGTATTTTGGCGGTGCGCCCAACGGCTTTCCCGCGGGATGGGATCAGGAGGCATTGAACATCATCCCGGCGGTCGGCGCCATCGTGGCGGAGCGTGCCGGCGGCCTCCGGCGCGTCGCCTCGATATGGTAGGATGGTCGACGTCGACCAAGGCAACGGTCTGATCGCGCGCTTTGCGCATGCATCGCAGTTGAGCCGCTGAGAAGCGGTTCCTGCAAGCCAGCGGCTGACGGTCCAAGACCTGAGCGCATGCCGGCAACGAGGGGTGAGGCGGTCCTCACCCCTTGCTTTTTCGCGCGTGCGGCGCAAGGTAGTAGCAGTTTCCCGGTGGCAGTTTCTCTCCTCACGCGATGATCAATATCCTCACCCGTCTTTTCGGTAGTCGCAACGAGCGGCTCCTCAAGCAGTACGCGCAGCAGGTGCGCGAGATCAACGCCCTCGAGCCGGCGATTGCAGCACTTGCCGACGAGGAGCTGCGGCAGAAGACAGTTGAGTTGCGCACGCGGGTGACCGGGGGCGCCGCGCTCGACGACGTACTGCCCGAAGCGTTCGCCGTCGTCCGCGAGGCGGGCAAGCGCACGCTGAACATGCGGCACTTCGATGTCCAGCTCATCGGCGGTATTGCGCTGCACAACGGCAAGATTGCGGAAATGCGCACGGGTGAAGGCAAGACGCTCGTCGCGACGCTGCCCGCCTACCTGAACGCGTTGGCGGGCAAGGGCGTCCACGTCGTCACTGTCAACGATTACCTGGCCCAGCGTGACGCCGACTGGATGGGACGCATCTATCGCTTCCTGGGCCTGACCGTCGGCGTCAACCTGTCGCAGATGGCGCACGACGACAAGCAGGTCGCGTACGCGGCGGATATCACGTACGGCACCAACAACGAGTTCGGCTTCGATTACCTGCGCGACAACATGGTGTTCGCCACCGGCGAGCGCGTGCAGCGCGGCTTGAGCTACGCGATCGTCGACGAGGTGGATTCGATCCTGATCGACGAAGCGCGCACGCCGTTGATCATCTCCGGCCAGTCGGATGACAACGTCGATACGTACTACCGGCTGAACGAACTGCCGCCCAAGCTCACGCGACAGCAGGAAGAGAAGGGCGCCGGCGACTACTGGGTCGACGAGAAGGCGCATTCGGTTCTGCTGTCGGAAGAAGGTCACGAGCGCGTCGAGACGCTGCTCGCGCAGGCGGGCCTTACCCCTCCCGGGTCGAGCCTTTACGACGCGCACAACATCTCGCTCGTCCATCACCTGTATGCGGCGCTGCGTGCGCATGCGCTGTTCCATCGCGACCAGCATTACGTCGTGCAGAACGGTGAGGTGATCATCGTCGACGAGTTCACGGGCCGGCTGATGAGCGGCCGCCGCTGGTCCGATGGCTTGCACCAGGCGGTGGAGGCGAAGGAAGGCGTCCCGATCCAGCGCGAGAACCAGACGCTCGCATCGATCACGTTCCAGAATTATTTCCGCATGTACGGCAAGCTCGCCGGCATGACGGGCACCGCCGACACGGAGGCGTTCGAGTTCCAGCAGATCTATCACCTGGAGACGATGGTCATCCCGACGCACCAGCCGATGGTGCGCAAGGACGAGAACGACCTCGTGTTCCGCACGCTCGCCGAAAAGGTGAGCGCGATCGTTGCCGACATCAAGGATTGCCACGCGCGCGGCCAGCCGGTGCTCGTGGGCACGACGTCGATCGAGAACTCCGAGATGCTGTCGATGCACCTCGACAAGGAGCAGTTGCCGCACCAGGTGCTGAACGCGAAGCAGCACGCACGCGAGGCGGAGATCGTCGCGCAGGCCGGCAAGGCGGGCGTCATCACGATCGCGACGAACATGGCCGGCCGAGGTACGGACATCGTGCTCGGCGGCAGCATCGAGCCGCAGATCCTGCGTATGCGCGAGGATCCGGCGCTCGATCCCGCCGACAAGGAACGGCAGATCGAGACGATGCGCAGCGAATGGCAGGAACGCCACGACGCCGTGATCAAGGCGGGCGGCCTGCACATCATCGGCACCGAGCGGCACGAGTCGCGCCGGATCGACAACCAGCTTCGCGGACGCGCGGGACGCCAGGGCGACCCGGGCTCGTCGCGTTTCTATCTGTCGCTCGAGGATCCGTTGCTGCGGATCTTCGGCGGCGAGCGGCTGTCGGGAATCATGCAGCGCCTCAAGATGCCCGAGGGCGAGCCGATCGAGCATTCGATTGTCAACCGGTCGATCGCGAAGGCGCAGAACCGCGTCGAGTCGCGCAACTTCGACATCCGCAAGCAGCTTCTCGAATACGACGACGTCGCCAACGACCAGCGCCGCGTCATCTATCAGCAGCGCAACGAGCTGCTCGAAGGCGACGACGTTGCGGAAACCGTCAGCAACATGGTGCGCGGCGAGATCGACACGACCGTCAAGCGCTACATTCCGCCGGACTCCGTCGAGGAGCAATGGGATGTGCCGGGTCTCGAAACGGCGCTGACGAGCGACTATCAGCTCGCGGTGCCGGTCGGCGAGTGGCTGAAGGCCGAGCCTGACCTCGATGACTCCGCGTTGCGCGAGCGCATCGAGAAGGTCGCGCACGATGCCTGGCGCAGCAAGGAAGAGCAGGTGGGTGCCGAGTTGTTACGGCAGTTCGAGCGCAGCCTGATGCTGCAGACGCTCGACCAGCACTGGCGTGAGCACCTGTCGTCGCTCGACCACCTGCGGCAGGGCATCCACCTGCGGGGGTATGCGCAGAAGAACCCGAAGCAGGAGTACAAGCGCGAAGCGTTCGAGCTCTTTTCCGACATGCTCGACCGGATCAAGCAGGACGTGGTGCGCGTGGTCCTCACCGTGCAGGTGCGCACGCAGGAAGATGTGCAGGCGGTGGAGCCGGAGCCGGCCGTCAGCAACGTGCAGTACCAGCATGCCGATTACGAGCAGGCGCTGGCGAGCCCCAATGGCGATGGCGACGATTCGGCGGTGGCCGTCGCAGTCGCGCCCCCGTTCGTTCGAGCGGGGCAGAAGGTCGGCCGCAACGATCCGTGCCCGTGCGGGTCAGGCAAGAAATACAAGCACTGCCACGGCCGTCTCGGCTGACGTCTGCCTGCTGCGCGACTCGCATGCTTCGTTGCGTCCTCGCTCGCCGCTCGCTGTACTTGTATGTACTATCTCGCGGCTCGCTGCGGGTCGCCTTGCCTGCGACGGCATCCGCTCAGCCGAGCAGTATGCTGCTGACGCGCCCATGCCCGTAAATTACACGCCGCCGACTGCTGATTCGCTGTTGTCCGTGCCCGGCATCGCGCTCGGCGCGGCTGCGGCGAGGATCAAGAACTGGGACCGCGACGATGTGCTGCTCGTCGTCGCCGATGCCGGCACGGTGGCAAGCGGCGTGTTCACGCAGAACCGCTTTTGCGCCGCGCCGGTGACGGTGTGCCGCGAGCACCTCGCCGCCGAACAAGCGCGGGACATCGGTTTCCGCGCGCTCGTCGTCAACGCCGGCAACGCGAACGCAGGCACCGGCGGGCCGGGCCTCGCCGCATCGCGCGCCACGTGCGCCGCGGTAGCGCGTCTGCTCGGCTGCGACCCGCAGCAGGTGCTGCCGTTTTCCACCGGCGTGATCATGGAACCGCTGCCGGTCGAGCGGATCGTCGACGGCCTGCCGAAGGCGCGCGCCGCGTTGCGCGCCAATGGCTGGTTCGGCGCTGCGCGCGCGATCATGACCACCGATACCGTTCCGAAGGGCGCGTCGCGGAAGGTCCGCATCGACGGCGTCGACGTCACGGTCACCGGCATCGCGAAAGGCGCCGGGATGATCCACCCCGACATGGCGACGATGCTCGCGTTTGCCGCCACCGATGCGCCGGTCGATGCGGCGCTGCTCGGTCGCCTCGCCCGCGATACCGCCGATGTCTCGTTCAATGGTGCGACGGTCGACGGCGACACTTCGACGAACGACAGCTTCGTGCTCGCGGCAACCGGCAAGGCATCGATACCCATGTTGCGCGATGCCGCCGATCCTCGCGTCGCCGTGTTGCGCCAGGCGCTCGAAGGCGTTGCCATCGAACTCGCGCAGGCGATCGTCCGCGACGGCGAGGGCGCGACGAAGTTCATCGCCATTCGCGTCGAAGGCGGTCGCGACGTTGCCGAATGCCGGCGTGTCGCCTTCGGCATCGCGCACTCGCCCCTCGTGAAGACCGCGTTCTTCGCCTCCGATCCGAACCTCGGCCGAATCGTCTGTGCGATCGGCAACGCCGGTGCGAGCGATCTCGATCCGTCCACTGTCTCGTTCTGGCTCGATGACGTACTCGTCGTCGAGCGGGGCGGTCGCGCGCCGACCTATACGGAGGCGGCGGGCCAGCGCGTGATGAAGCAGGCGGAGATTGCGATTCGCGTCGATCTCGGCCGCGGCGATGCGCGCGCGACGGTGTGGACGTGCGACTTTTCGCACGATTACGTTACGATCAACGCCGAATACCGGTCCTGATCTGCGTCAAGCTGCTGCGCGGCCCCTCCGCCGAAATCTATGAACGATGAATTGAAGGCGCTGATTGCCCGCGGCGAATCGCTGCTTGCGCGCGTCGAGGCGATGTTGCCGCCGCCGGCACCAGACCCCGACTGGAAGAAGACCACCGCTGCGCGCTGGCGCAAGCGCGGCGCGCTGGGCTATCTCCAACCGGTCGCGCATCCGCATTCGATCGCGCTGTCCGATCTCGTTGCAATCGAAGCGCAAAAGCAGGCCGTCGATCGCAACACGCGCCAGTTCCTGGCCGGCCTTCCCGCCAACAACGTGCTGCTGACGGGCTCACGGGGCACTGGCAAGTCGTCGCTGGTCAAGGCGATGCTCGCGCGCTACCACGGCAAGGGGCTGCGACTCATCGAAGTCGACAAGGCCGACCTGACCGACCTGCCCGATATCGCAGACCGGCTTTACGGCTCGCCGTTCCGCTTCATCGTGTTCTGCGACGATCTGACGTTCGACGCGGGCGAGGCCGGCTACAAGGCGCTGAAGGTGATGCTCGACGGCTCGATCGCCGGCGCCGCGACGAACGTCGTCATCTACGCGACGTCGAACCGGCGTCACCTGTTGCCCGAATACTTCGCCGAGAATCTCGAGACGAAGCATATCGGCGAGGAGGTACACCCGGGCGAATCCGTCGAGGAGAAGATCTCGCTGTCTGAACGGTTCGGGTTGTGGATCTCGTTCTACCCGTTCGCCCAGGACGATTACCTGGCGGCGGTCGATCGGTGGCTCGCGCATTTCGGCGTAAAGGCGAACGCGCGCGATGCCGACGAGCGCACGCGTGAAGCGCTGCAGTTCGCACTGCAACGCGGATCGCGCAGCGGCCGCGTCGCGTGGCAGTTCGCGCGTCATTGGGCAGGCGGCCTCGGACTGAAGCGCCGCAAGTGAGCGCGGCTGTGCCCTCGCGCATCGCGCGCGCCCGCGGTCCGACGTCCGATCGCGGCGTGACCGTATCGCAATGAGCGCTGTCGTTCGCGTCGCAGCGGCGGTGATCCTGCGGCCCGATGGCGCCGTGTTGCTTGCGCAGCGTCCTTCGGGCAAGGCGTACGCCGGTTACTGGGAGTTCCCCGGCGGCAAGCTCGAGCCGGGCGAGACGCCGGCACACGCGCTGTCGCGCGAACTGCGCGAAGAGCTCGGCATCGTCGTGCGCACGGCGTCACCGTGGCTCGTGCAGGAGTTCGTCTACCCGCACGCGCACGTCGAGCTCAACTTCTTCCGCGTCTACGCGTTCGACGGTGAGCCCGCGAGTCACGACGGCCAGGCATTCGCGTGGCAGGATCCGCATGCGATCACCGTGGCGCCACTGCTGCCCGCGAATACCCGAGTGCTGGCGGCTCTGACGCTGCCGACGGTTTATGCGATCACATGTGCGAGCGATACGGGCACGGACGCCTTCGTCGCGCGCGCGAAGCGGGCCGTTGCCGCCGGCATTCGGCTGGTGCAGATCCGCGAACCCGAAGCGTCATTGCGCGATGCGCTCGCAACGCGCCTCGTTCCGCAATTGAGCCGTGTCCATGGCACGGTGCTGGTCAACGGCAGCGCCGACGATGCGCGTCGGCTGGGCTGCGCAGGCGTGCACTGGACCGCGCAGACGCTCCTCGCCGCGAAGGTGCGCCCGCGCGATCTCGTCGTCGGCGCGTCGTGCCACACGCGCGCAGAGATCGCCCATGCAAGCGCACTCGACGTCGATTTTGCCGTCATGGGTCCCGTGCTCGCAACACCGACGCATCCCGATGCACGTCCGCTCGGCTGGACCGGATTTGCGGCGGCGATCGAGGGGACACGTGTGCCCGTGTTCGCACTTGGCGGCATGCAGGCATCGGATCTCGAGACCGCGATCGCGCATGGTGCCCACGGCATCGCGATGCGCCGGTACGCGTGGCCGGACGACTGACGCGTTACGCGGCGTCGGGATCGGCGGTCGGGTCGCCCGACTCGGGCGCTTCGGACGTCTTCACGCGGTAGCGCTCGCTCGCCCACGCGCCCAGATCGATCGTCTTGCAGCGCTCCGAGCAGAACGGCCGCCACTTCGAGTCGGGCGACCATGCCACCGGCGTAGCGCAGGTCGGGCATTTGACGAGGGGGGCTTGGGCGGACATGGGTACGCAGGCGAAAGCGCCAGCGTACGCCAACCGTCGCACGCCGTCAGCCGCTTGCGAGCCGGCGCGATCGTCGACCGTCGCGCAGGCTCGAACGTCTGCAGATCATCCGCGCGCCACGTCGACGTGCGGCATCGCGATAGCGTCGACCTTGCGCGCGTCAGCGTCCGCAACGCCTGGCGCTCGCGCGGGCGCGGGCGTCGCAACATTATCGGACGGTGTCGCCGGCAGATCGCGCAGCGCGGTGAAGCCGGCGACCGTCATGAGGATCGACGCCGCCAGCGTCGCCGCTGCTTCGACCCACGAACCTGATGTCAATTGCGTTCGCATGATGCTCTCTCGTTTCGGGAATGGTGGAACGGTTTGAAGTGTAGAGAGCAGCGAGGTGACGGACAATCGATTAATATTCGACTAAGATGTGAATTGCGCTCACATATTACGACCCGACCGGATGCCAATGCACATCCCCCCGATGCAGGCACTGCGCGCCTTCGAGGCGGCGGCGCGCAGGCAGAGCCTGTCGCGCGCTGCGGAAGCGCTCTCCCTCACGCACGGCGCGATCAGTCACCAGATTAAGGCGCTGGAGGCGGCGCTGAACGTGCGCCTGATCGAGCGCGCAGGTCGCGGCATACGGTTGACGGAGGAGGGGGAACGGCTCGCGGCCCGGTTGCGCGGCGCGCTTGCCGAAATCGAGGATGCATTGCGCGAAGCGAGCCAGCGCAGCAACCCGCTGCAACTGCGCGTCAGCGTCACGCCTTCGTTCGCGGCGCGCTGGTTGCTGCCCCGTCTCGGCCGCTTCATCGCGCAGCACAAGGACATCGATGTCGACGTCCGCTCGAACATGGCACTGATCGATTTCCGGCGTGACGACGCCGACGTCGCGATTCGGCATGGCTTGGGCAACTGGCCCGACGTCAAGGCGGAGCTCCTGATGAGCGACACGTTTTTCCCCGTGTGCAGTCCGCGCCTCGCCGCGCGGCCGACGCGCCCGCAGGACCTTGCGCGGTTCACGTTGCTGCGCTCCGACGACGAGTCGTGGAAACCGTGGTTCGATGCCGTCGGCCTTGATTGGCCCGAACCTTCGCGCGGACCCATCTTCAACGATTCGTCATTGATGCTGCAGGCTGCTGCTGAAGGGCAGGGCATAGCGCTCGCGCGGAGCACGCTCGTCGGCAACGACCTGCGCAACGGATTGCTCGTTCGACTGTTCGACATCGACGTGCCCGGCCCGCGGAAATTCTATCTCGTGTACCCGCCGCGCCTTGCCGCATCGCCGAAGCTCGCGCTGTTTCGCGCGTGGCTGCTTGCGGAGATTGCCCGCGACGGTGCTACCGAATCCGCAGACGCGAGGCGCGCGCGCGCATCACCGCGGCGCGTCAGTCGAAAAGCGAAGCGGTAGCGCGATCGGGTTCAGGCTCGCGCGCCTCGCGCGTGCCGTCCGCGGGCGCGAGTCCGCCGACGCGCACGCCGATCAACCGGATCCGGCGCGTCAGGTCGACACGCTTCAGGCACTCTCCTGCGGCGCGCCGGATCACGTCGACGGCCTGCGTCGGCTCGTCGATCGTGTGCACGCGCGTGACCGTCGCGAAATTGTCGTAGCGCAGCTTGACGCCGATCGTTCGTCCCGCGTAGCCCTTGCGCTGCAGATCGTCGCCGACACCTGCGCAAAGCTCGGTGAAAATGGCTGACAGCCGCTCGCGATCGCGTGTCGCCGACAGGTCGCGATCGAACGTCGTCTCGCGGCTGATCGATTGCGGCTCGCTGTGCGTGACGACGGGACGCGCGTCGTGCCCGTGCGCGGCGTCGTGCATCCACTGTCCATGCGCCCGGCCGAACGTCTCGACGAGAAATGCGTGCTCGGTGCGAGCGAGGTCGCCGATCGTACGAATGCCGTACGTCTCGAGCCTCGCCGCCGACTTCGGGCCGATGCCGTTGATCCTGCGCGCCGGCAGCGGCCAGATGCGTCGCTCGAGATCGCCGTCGCCGATGATCGTGAGTCCGTCCGGCTTGTCGAGATCGGAAGCGATCTTGGCGAGCAGTTTGTTCGGCGCGATCCCGATCGAGCACGACAACCCGGTCGCCGCACGCACGGCATCCTTGATCGATTGCGCCAGCGCGCGCAACGGCGCGTCCGATGGTTCAGCCGCAGCGGTGGATACGGCGTCGGTAACGTCGATATAGATCTCATCGATGCCGCGGTCTTCGATCCGCGGGGCAATCGCGCGTACCGCGTTCTTGAACAGCCGCGAGTAGTGTCGATAGGCGTTGAAGTCGACCGGCAGCAGGATAGCGTCGGGCGCCAGCGCGGCTGCCTTCATCATGCCCATCGCCGAATGCAGGCCGAGCGCGCGCGCCTCGTACGTCGCAGTGGTGATCACGCCGCGTCCGGCGTAGCCGCGCAGCGTCGTGAACGTCCGCACGACGTCGTGCGTCAGCGGATCGACGTACTCGGCCGGCTGATGCCGTTGCCCGCCGCCGATGACGACGGGCTTTCCGCGCAACTCGGGATAGCGAAGCAGTTCGACGGACGCATAGAACGCATCCATGTCGAGATGCGCGATGTGCGGCTCGCTGCCAGCCACGGTTGCACGCAGTCAGAGATTGCAGAACATCAGCTCGAACTCGACGTCCTGGTCGACGACGTTGCCGCGATTCATGCCGGCAACGCCGATGAAGCGGATGTTGAGCGCGTATTTGTTGGCGCTGATCTCCGGGACGCACGGCGGATCGCGCTTGAGGGTCAACCGGAGCAGTTGCGCGACCTTGGTCGTCGTCAGCATCAGCTGGAACACGCCGCGGTAGGCGGTGTGGCGGCTGATGCGGCTGTTCTCGCGCAGCAGGCGCAGCACGATCGCCGACCCCGACCGGATCGCTTCGAACGGCTCGATCCATCCGGCGAGGTCATGCTGTCGCGCCGCCGGCTCCTTGTTCAGCCAGTAGTGATAGGCGGGCAGGTCGAACTCGCACACGCCGCCAGGAATCGCGGCACGCTGCTTGATGGCCATCAGCCATTCACTCTCGCGCAAATGCGTGCCGACCTTGCCGGCCTGCGCGAGCAGATCGCTGTTGACCTGCTCGATCTCGTTGAGCAGCGCCGTCAGCGCCTGCTGGTCGATCGCCGGGTTGCTGCGCAGCGGACCGAGCACCTGCTTCTGCCGCTCGAGCTCCTGCAGCAAGTCCGTCTTCAGGTCCGCGCGCGACGCGACATCGGTGATCTCGAACAGCGACAGCAGCGCGGCATGATGTTCCGGCGCGCCGTCGCGGTCGGCGAAGTAGTGGGCGCGCGCGAACAGGTCCTCGAGCCGCATCAGTGTGCGGATCCGTTCGTTAAGCGGGTGCTCGAAGAGAATCACGGCTACGAGGCAGCATCAAAGGCCGTCATTGTGCCGCAATGCGCAGGACGACCATGCGCTCGATCGAATCAACGCGTGCCGCGTGCCGTGCCCGCGAGCTCGCGGTAGCGCCGATCGAGGCGCTCGACCTGTGGCCCCAGCGCCTCGCGCGGACCCGAATTGTCGATGACGTCATCGGCAGCCGCCAGCCGGTCGGCCCGCGGCAGCTGGGTCGCCATGATCTTGCGCACATCGTCGGCGGCAAGTCCGCTGCGCAACTGAACGCGCCGCATCTGCTCGGGCTCGGGACAGTCCACGACCAATACACGCGCCACGCGCTTGCGCAATCCGCCGCGCTCGAGCAGCAGCGGGACGACGAGAACGCCGTATGGCCCGGTGAGGCCACCGATCGCATCCTCCAGTCGTGCGGCGATCAGCGGATGCAGCAACTGCTCGAGATCGCGGCGAAACGCCGGATCGTCGAATGCACGGCGGCGCAGTGCTGCGCGATCGAGCTCGCCATCGGCGCCGACGAAGGAAGCGCCGAGCGATTCGACGACGGCGCGGTGGCCGGCCTCGCCGCGCCGGCTGATCGCGTGCGCGATTTCGTCGGCGTCGAGGACGTCCGCGCCCAAGGCGGCGAACGCGGCCGCCACTTCCGATTTGCCGCTGCCGATGCCGCCGGTGAGACCGATGAGGTACGAGCGCACTCGCGGCCTCGTCACAAATACCAGCCCTTGATCAACGGCGGACCGAAGAAGAGCGCCACGCCGCCGGCGATCGCGAGGTACGGACCGAACGCGAGCGGGATGCTGTGGTCGCGCCCCTTGAACACCATCAGCGAGATGCCGATGACGGCGCCGACGACGGACGAAAGCAGGATGATGAGCGGCAGCATCTGCCAGCCCAGCCACGCGCCGAGCGCCGCCAGCAGCTTGAAGTCGCCGTAGCCCATGCCCTCCTTGCCGCGGATCAATCGGAACAGCCAGTAGACGATCCACAGCGCGAGGTAGCCGGCGATCGCGCCGAGGACGGCATCCTGCAGTGACACGAACAAGCCGAACACATTGGCGACGAGCCCCGCCCACAGGAGTGGCAGCGTCAGGTTGTCGGGCAGCAGTTGCGTGTCGAAGTCGATGAACGTCAACGCAATCAGCATCCAGAGGAACACGCACGCGGCGCCGCCTTTCCACGTCAATCCGAACCGCCAGATCGCGTAGGCGGCCAGCAGCCCGCCGAGCGCCTCGACCAGCGGATAGCGGACGGAGATTGGTTTCCTGCACGCCTTGCACGCGCCGCGCTGCAGCAGATATGACACGATCGGAATATTCTCCAGCGCGCCGATCGGATGTCCGCAGTCGGGACAGGCCGAGCGCGGGACGGCGAGGTTGTAGGCCGGCGGGTCTTCGCTGGGCGGCGGTTCGTCGCGAAGCTCAGCGCACTGCGCGCGCCAGTCGCGTTCCATCATCTTCGGCAGCCGATGGACAACGACGTTCAGGAAGCTGCCAACGCACAGCCCTACCACGAGCGCGACGGCCACGACGAACAGGGGATTGGCGAGCATCCGCGGAGGGTCTAGAGCGGCGGGCCGATTCAGTCGCGCTCACGCGACGCGCCACTGCGCGTCGCATGCGCTCCGAACCCACCGGCGGCGGTCAGATGACGGCGCCGAGCTTGAAGATCGGCAGGTACATCGCGACGACGAGGCCCCCGACGAACACACCCAGGAACACGATCATCACCGGTTCCAGCAGGCTCGACAGCGCCGCGACGGCGTCGTCGACTTCGCGCTCGTAGAAGTCGGCGATCTTGCCCAGCATGTTGTCGAGCGAGCCTGACTCCTCGCCGATCTGCGTCATCTGGATCACCATCGACGGGAACAGGTTGACGGCGCCCATCGCGTTGGTGAGGCTCGTGCCCGTGCTGACGTCGGTCTGGATGCGCTTCGTCGCGGCGATGTAGACCATGTTGCCCGATGCGCCGCCGACGGCGTCGAGCGATTCGACGAGCGGAACGCCGGCGGCGAACATCGTCTGCAGCGTCCGCGTCCAGCGGGCGATCGTCGCTTTCTCGAGAATCGTGCCGATGATCGGGATCTTCAGCGAGTACTTGTGCACGAGGTAGCGCAGCGCCTCCGACCGCTTGAACGCCAGTCGCAGCGCGACGAGCGATACTGCGGTAATGATGAAGATCGCCCACCACCACTTGACGAAGAAATCGGATATCGAGATCACCAGCAGCGTCAACCACGGCAGGTTCGCGCCGAAGCTCGCGAACACCTGCTTGAACGAAGGAATGACGAACACCATGATGATCCACGTGACGATCAGCGCGACGACGAGCACGGTGATCGGGTAGAACAGCGCCGACTTGATCTTGCCCTTGATCGCGAGGATCTTTTCCATGTACGTCGCGAGGCGATCGAGGATCGCGTCGAGCATGCCGGCCGTTTCGCCCGCCTGCACGAGATTGCAGTACAGCGCGTCGAAATGCTTGGGGTATTGCCGGAACGCCTGGGACAGGCTCGCGCCGGTCTCCACCTGGGTCTTGATGTCCATCATCAGCCGCGAGAAGCGCGCATTGCTGTGGCCGCGCGCGATGATGTCGAACGATTGCAGCAGCGGCACGCCGGCACGGAGCATCGTCGCGAGCTGACGCGTGAAGAACGTGATGTCCTTCTCGTTGACCGAGCGGCCGCCGCGGAATGTCTGGCGCTTGATCTTCACCACGCGGATGCCCTGGCGCCGCAAGTTGGTCGTCGCGACCGTTTCGGACACCGCGCGCAACTCGCCGCGCATCGGCTTGTTGTTGCGGTCGACGCCTTCCCACAGGAACGTCTGTTCCTTCGTCTTGGTTGCGTCCCTGCGCGCTACGGTTGCGGTTGCCATGGCGATGTCCTTGTCGACCGGTACTAATGACTACTCGTTGGTGACGGCCTCGATTTCCTCGAGCGACGTGACGCCGCCTTTCACCTTGATCAGCCCGGACTGGCGCAGATTGCGCACGCCTTCGCGTTGCGCCTGCTCGGCGATGTCGAGCGAGTTGCCGTTGCGCATGATCAGCTGGCGCATCTCGTCGGTCATCGGCATCACTTCGTAGATGCCGACCCGCCCCTTGTAGCCGGTGCCCTTGCAGTGGTCGCAGCCCACGGGGCCGAGCGGCTGCCAGCTTCCGTCCAGGTCTTCCTCCTGGAACCCCGCGCGCAGCAGCGCCTCGGGCGGAATGTCCTCGGGGCGCCGGCATTGCGGGCACAGTTTCCGCGCGAGCCGCTGCGCGGTGATGATGTTGACCGACGATGCGATGTTGAACGGCGCGACACCCATGTTCAACATGCGCACGAGCGTCGACGGCGCGTCGTTCGTGTGCAGCGTCGACAGCACGAGGTGGCCCGTCTGCGCCGCCTTGATCGCAATGTCCGCCGTCTCGAGGTCGCGGATTTCGCCAACCATGATCACGTCCGGATCCTGGCGCAGGAACGCCCGCAGCGCCGTCGCGAACGTCAGCCCGGCCTTGTCGTTGACGTTGACCTGGTTCACACCGGCCAGCTGGATTTCGGCCGGGTCCTCGGCCGTGGCGATGTTGACGCCCGGCTGGTTCAGGATCGACAGGCACGTGTACAGCGACACGGTCTTGCCGCTGCCGGTGGGCCCCGTGACGAGAATCATCCCGTAAGGACGGCTCACCGCGTGCAGGAGCGCCTGCTGCTGGTCGGGATCGTAGCCGAGCACTTCGATGCCGAGCTTCACGCCCGAGGAATCGAGGATCCGCATGACGATCTTCTCGCCGAACAGTGTCGGCAGCGTCGAGACGCGAAAGTCGATCGACTTCGTCTTCGACAGCACGAGCTTCATCCGGCCGTCCTGCGGGACGCGCTTTTCGGAAATGTCGAGCTTCGAGATCACCTTGATCCGCGACGCGACCTTGTCCTTGATGGCGAGCGGGGGCTGCGCGACCTCCATCAGGATGCCGTCGAGACGGTATCGGATGCGGTAGTACTTTTCGTACGGCTCGAAGTGGATGTCGGAGGCGCCGGCCGTAATCGCGTCGATCAGCACCTTCTGGATATAGCGGACGACCGGGGCGTCCTCGACCTCGCTGTCCTCGTCGACCGTCGTCGGCTGGACCGAGCCATCTTCCAGCGTGACCTCGATGTCCTCGAGGGCGGCCATCTCCTTGAGCGACGCGCCGCTCGCCTCGACGAGCTTGACGATCGCCGCCGCGAGCTTGTCGTCCTCGACGACGACCGGCTCGACGACGAGATTGGTCTTGAACCGGACTTCGTCGAGCGCCTGCAGGTTCGCCGGATCGGACGTGGCCACGTACAGCCGGTTGCCGCGCTTGTGCAGCGGCAGAACACGCCGTGACTGGGCAATCCGGGTGTCGAAGTATTCCTTGTTGATCTGGTCGACGTCGAAGCTCGACAGATCGAGCAGCGGCACGCCGAATGCCCGCGATGCGAAGACCGCCAGCTGCTGGGCCGACAACCGCTTGCCCGACAGCACCTGCTCGACGAAGGGCACGCCCGACGATTGGGACTGCACCTGAATCGCCTCGGCCTCGGCCTCGGACATGACGCCGTGCTGGGCGAGTGCGCGGGCGAGTCCGCTGATGTTGCGGGTTGCTGCGTGGGTTGCCATCGTCGGTTGAGCGGTTGTCGCGTTTTTGCCACGAACCGGCCTGAAAGCGGCCGGGTCGCAGGAAATGGAACTCAGAACTGGGTGGAAAGCAAACCTTATGCCGGTCGAGGAGGTGAAATGTCGATCAGCGGGACACGCGCTGCGGCACGCTGTAATTTTGCCCGCTGCGCCAGATGGTTAGGGCGCGCGACACCTCTTGCCCAGCCGACTATTCCATTAGCATAAAAAGTGCTTTCACGATGATGCCCGCTCGACTTGGGTTTGTAAAGGCGCTGCATCCCGGCCAACCGGGGGCAGCAGCCGCACGACCTTCACCGCGCGGTCCTGCGTTTGTACGATCTCGACCGCTTGCCCCTCGACCTTGAAAGTGACGCCCGCGTCCGGAATTTCGCCGAGGTGCCCGACGATCAGGCCATTGAGCGTCTTGGGGCCTTCCAGGCCGAATTTGGTTCCGAGCCGCCGGTTGAGCGTGCGCAACGGCGCCATGCCGTCGACGACCACGCTGCCGTCGGCTTCGCGACGGAAACTTTCCGCACCGCCGGGCGCCTGGGTCGTGAACTCGCCGATGATTTCCTCGATGATGTCCTCGATCGTGACCAGGCCCTGCAATTCACCGTATTCGTCGACGACGAGCCCCATTCGCTGCCGGTCTGCCTGAAACTGCTGCAGCTGGGTCAGGAGCGGCGTCCCGACCGGAATGAAGTACGGCGGCCGCAGCACCGCGCGGAGCCGATCGATGTCGAGCTCGGCGTTATGCATCACATGCAGGATGCTTTTCACCGCCAGGATGCCGATGATGTTGTCGAGCGAGCCCTCGCAGACCGGCAATCGCGTGTGATACGACGTTGCGAGCTGCTGGCGCAGCAGTGCCGGCTTCTCGGCAACGTCGAGCGCGTGGATCTGGCTGCGCGGCGTCATCACGTCGTCGACGCTGATCGCCTCGAGGTCCATCAGATTGGCGAGCATCGTCTTGTGCTTGCCGCGAAAATATTGCGCCCCTTCCAGCACGAGCGAGCGCAGCTCTTCCTGCGACAGCGTCGTGCTCGGCGTGAGGCTCGGGTCGAATCGGAACAGCCGCAGCAATGCCTGCACGAACAGGTTGACGAACCAGACGATAGGGCGCAGCGCGCGCAGCATCGGCGCCAGCACGAAGCTCACCAGCGGCGCGAGCCGGTCGGCGTGCGCCGCGCCGACCACTTTCGGCGTGATCTCGGAGAACACGAGCAGCGCGAACGAGATCGCGATCGTGCCAAGTGCCAGTGCGAGCTCGCCTTCGCCGAACAGCCGCTTGGCGATCACCGACGTGAGCGTGGCGGCCGCCGCGGCGACGAGCGTATTGCCGAGCAGGATCACGCCGAGCAGCTTGTCGACCTGGCCGAGCAGCGACATCGCCAGCCGGGCACCGCGCGCGCCGCGCTGCGCCTGGTGCTTCAACCGGTACCGGTTCGCCGCCATCATCGCCGTCTCGGCGACCGAGAAGAAGCCGGCGGTCACCAGCAGCACGATCAGCGCCAGCGTCAGCGTGCCAAGGGAAATGTCGTCCAAGCGGCCGCGATAGGTTTGATGGGGATCGGCTTCAGCAATTGCGACCGATGCCGGCGCAAGCGCACGACGATGCGTGGCGGGCGCCGGTCATCGGCGGAGGAGCAATTCCGACACGAACTTGCTGCCAAGGTAGCCCAGGACGAGCAGAAGGGTCCCGCCGAGAATCCATTTTAGCGCCGTGCGCCCGCGCCAGCCATATCGCCAACGGCCGAAGAGCAGCGTGGCGAACGCGAGCCAGCCGGCGACCGAGAACACGTTCTTGTGCGTGAACGTCACCGGCTTGCCGAACAGCTGCTCGGAAAACACGATGCCGCTCGCCAGCGTCAGCGTCAACAGCACGAAACCGACGACGAGCAGCCGGAACATGTAGCGCTCGAGCGTCAGCAGCGGCGGAACCCCCCGCGCCCCGGTGTCCTGCAGGCCGCGATGCAGCCGTTTTTCGAGGCCCGTCATGACCAGCGCCTGCATCGCGACGACGACGAACAGCGCGTACGCGCACAGCGCGACGGCGATATGGGCGGCCGCCCACGGCTCGCTCGCGAACGCGATCCGGTGCGACGACGTTGCAATCGCCGGCAGCAGTGCGCAGACCGCGGCCACCGGCAGGATCACTGCGGCCACTCGTGGCAGCGTGCGCAGCACGCCGGTCAGCCACGCGGTGAGCACCGCGAGACCCGCGACGAGCGACAGCGCGTTCGCGAACGCGAAGTCGAGTCCGTCGGGACGGACGATCGCGTGGTAGATCGCGATCGCGTGCAGCAGCAGCGCGAGCGTCAGCAGCACTTGGCCGGCGCTGCGCCGCGACTCCGGGGCCTCATCGCCCCGGGGCCATCGCGCCCAGGCGGTCGCTGCGTAGATCGCCGCCACGAGCACGTGCAGTAAAATGATCACCAATCAAGTTTACCGCAGGGCGCCACACGCTTCGTGCTGCGCGCCGGGAGTGCAATTTCGTGCTCGAAACTCTGACCGAACGCCTGTCTCGTGTCGTCAAGACGCTTCGCGGCGAAGCGCGCCTGACCGACGAGAACATCCAGGACGCGCTGCGCGAGGTTCGCCTGGCGCTGCTCGAAGCCGACGTCGCGCTGCCGGTCGTCAAGACGTTCGTCGCCGACTTGCGCGACAAGGCGATCGGTGCCGAGGTCGTCGGATCGCTGACACCCGGACAGGCGCTGATCAGCGTCGTGGCGCGCGAACTGACGGCGCTGATGGGCGGTGCTGCGCAGGCGCTCGACCTCGCCACGACGCCGCCGGCGGTCATCCTCCTCGCCGGCCTGCAGGGCGCCGGCAAGACGACCACGGCCGCGAAGCTCGCTCGTCTGATCGCTGGCCAGAAGAAGAAGGTGCTGCTGGTATCCGCCGACGTCTATCGTCCGGCGGCAATCGAGCAGCTGAAGACGCTCGCCGTGCAGGTGGGCGTCGATTTCTTCCCGTCGTCGTCCACGGAGAAGCCGGTGGCGATCGCGCAAGGCGCCGTCGACTGGGCGCGGCGGCATTACCACGACGTGCTGATCGTGGACACGGCCGGACGCCTGGCGATCGACGAGGCGATGATGCGCGAGATCGCCGATCTGCACGCGGCCGTGAACCCCATCGAGACGCTGTTCGTCGTCGACGCGATGCAAGGCCAGGATGCAGTGAATACGGCGCGGGCGTTCCGCGATGCGTTGCCGCTGACCGGCGTGATCCTGACCAAGCTCGATGGCGATTCCCGCGGCGGCGCGGCGCTGTCGGTGCGTCACGTGACCGGTGCGCCAATCAAGTTCGCCGGGGTGTCGGAGAAGATCGACGGGCTGGAGGTGTTCCATCCGGAGCGGATGGCATCGCGCATCCTCGGCATGGGCGATGTGCTGACGCTGATCGAGGACGCGCACAAGACCGTCGACGTCGAAAAGGCGAAGAAGCTCGCCAAGAAGGTCAAGAGCGGCAAGGGCTTCGACCTCGACGATTTCAAGTCGCAGATCGAGCAGATGCGCAAGATGGGCGGCCTCGCGGCGCTCGTCGACAAGCTGCCGGCGGAGATCGCCCGGGCAGCGCAGGGTGCGACGCTCGACGAAAAGCGTGTGGCGCGCCTCGAGGGCATCATCAACTCGATGACGCCGCAGGAGCGCGTGAAGCCCGAGCTCCTGAAGGCTTCGCGCAAGCGGCGGATCGCCGCAGGCGCCGGTGTATCCGTCCAGGAAGTGAACCAGTTGCTGAACCAGTTCGAGCAGACGCAGAAAATGATGAAAATGGTCGCCAAGGGCCCGCAGAAGATGATGCGGGGCCTTCGCAACCTCATGCCCGGCCGTTGACCAGGGTTGCCGTGATCCGCGGATATCGCATATAATCGAAGACTTTTCATTTTCCGGCTCGGGCCGCGCTTTTCAGCGGGCGGTACGTGCGGGGCGGACGGGGCAACGAACATGGTGGTCATCAGACTCGCGCGCGGCGGCGCCAAGAAGCGGCCGTTCTACAACGTCGTCGTCACCGACTCACGCAGTCGTCGCGACGGTCGCTTCATCGAGCGCGTCGGCTTCTACAATCCGGTCGCCGCGGGGCACGAGGAAGGCCTGCGCATTGCGCACGATCGCGTCGACTACTGGCGCCAGCACGGCGCGAAATTGTCCGACACGGTGAGCATGCTGGTCGCGCGCGCCGCGCAGGCGGCCAAGACGCCTGCCGCGACGGCGGCACCGGTCGCACCGGCCGAGCCCGCAACAGCCTGACCGCCGCGGCTTCCCCGGCAATTGTCGTCATGGGCCGCGTGGCGGCCCCGCACGGCGTGCGCGGCGCGTTCAAGGTCCAGCCGCTGTCGGAAGATCCGGAGTCGTTGCTCGACTTTGCGCAGTGGTGGTTGCGCGCGCGCGATGCCGACGCCTGGCGGCCGTACAAGGTGACGTCGAGCCGCCTTCATTCCGGCGCGATCGTGGCGGAGCTCGACGGCGTGGCGACGCGGGACGCAGCCGGCGTGTTGCGCGGCGCGTCGATCGGCGTGCCCCACGACCAGTTGCCGGCGCTGGCGGAAGACGAGCATTACCAGGCGGACCTGGTTGGCATGACAGTGGTAAACCGCGCGGGTGACGTACTGGGAAGCGTCGTCGACTTCGTGGCAAGCGGCGCGCATCCGATCATGCGAGTCGCGGGGCAGGATGGCAACGCGCGACTGATTCCGTGGATCGACCAGTACATCGACCGCGTCGACGTCGCCGCAAAGCGGATCGACGTCGACTGGCTCGCCGACTACTAGCCATGCGCATCGACGTGGTCACGCTGTTTCCGGACATGGTGGCGCACGCGTCCGGGTATGGCGTCACCGGTCGCGCGCGGGAGCGCGGACTGTGGACGCTCGGCGTGTGGAACCCGCGCGATTTCGCGACGGATTCGTACCGGACCGTCGATGATCGTCCGTACGGTGGCGGACCTGGCATGGTGCTGATTCCCGAGCCACTGACGCGGGCGTTGGCGGCGGCAAGGGATGCGCAGGTGGCGGCGGGCATTGCCGCGCCGCGGACGATTTATCTGTCGCCCGCGGGCAAGCCGCTGACGCATCGCGACGTGATGGCGTTGGCCGCCGGCCCGGGCGTCGTGATGCTGGCGGGCAGGTACGAAGGCATCGACGAGCGGGTCATTGCACGCGAAACCGACGCTGAAGTGTCGATCGGCGATTTCGTGGTATCGGGCGGCGAATTGCCCGCACTGCTGCTGATCGACGCGATGGTCCGGCAACTGCCGGGGGCATTGAACGACGCCGACTCGGCGCTGCAGGAGTCGTTCGCCGACGGCATGCTCGACTGTCCGCATTACACGCGGCCGGAGACGTATGATGGCGAGCGGGTTCCCGACGTGTTGCTGTCGGGCGACCACGCGGCGATTCGGCGCTGGCGATTGAAGCAGGCGATCGGCCGCACGTGGCAGCGGCGGCCGGACATGCTGGCAAGGCGGATGCTGTCGCAGGACGAGCAGAAGTTGCTCGACGAGTATCGAGAAGAACGAACGGATAATTGACCCGCGCATCAGGGGGCGCCCTGCGCTGCGCGAAGCGGCCGCTACGAGGCCAGGAAAGGACAGCCATGAACATCATCGAAACGCTCGAGCGCGAGGAGATTGCGCGCCTCAACAAGACCATTCCCGAGTTCGCGCCCGGCGACACGGTGATCGTCAACGTCAACGTCGTCGAAGGCGAGCGCAAGCGCGTGCAGGCGTACGAAGGCGTGGTGATCGCCAAGCGCAATCGCGGCCTCAACTCCGGGTTCACCGTCCGCAAGATTTCGAGTGGCGAGGGCGTGGAGCGCACGTTCCAGACGTATTCGCCGCTGATCGCATCGATCGAGGTGAAGCGCAAGGGCGACGTCCGTCGCGCCAAACTCTATTATTTGCGCGGCCGCTCCGGCAAGTCGGCACGGATCCGCGAAAAGCTCACGGCGCGCGACAGCGGCAAGGCCGAATGATTGCGTAGCAGACGGCAGGTGGTGCCCGGGCTGACTGACCGGGCACGGCACAGAAAGGCGGCCGCGGGCCGCCTTTTTTGTTGGCGCCGTCTGCCGAGGCTCCCGCCCGGATTACGGCGTATTGGGCGCGGCCGGCCCTGCCCCCTTCCGCCCTGCGTCGAGGGGTCCAATGGCGCGAAACTTGCAGAATTCATTCGGTCGATCGCCAACCCTTCGTCGGCAATTGCCAAACGGCTCCTTTTGACCGACTATCCCAATGGCATATAGCTGCGAGTTTTGCAATTCTCGATGAAAGCGACGCTCTACGACGCGCTGGGCATTTCACCGACTTCCTCCGACGAGGACGTGCGCGCCGCATTGCGGGGGCTCATCCGTAAATATTATGCAAAAACACGCGATGGCCAGGGAAACGTCGAGGAAGCGCTGCGCTTCATCAACCACGCGAGCCGGATCCTTGGCGACAGCGATCGCCGCCAGCGCTACGACCACGAGCTCAGCCGCTCGACCGAGGAAGACGCGCCGCCTTCGGCGCAGGAGGTCAACGAGGCGCTGCTCGGTGACGACGACGATACGGACGTCGATGCGGGCACGGTTCCAGGCGACGTCGAGCTCGACGAGCCGCTCGATACGGCATTGCAGCGCGCGGCGGCCGCGGCCCCGCTGCATCATCCGGGACTCACCGAGCGCGTCGCATCGTTCAGCCGCTCGCCGCTGCTGACGTTCGGTCTCTGCGGGCTCTTCGCCGCTTTCATCGCAGCGGCGATCGTATTCGTCACGCCGTCGGACGCTGTCGTCGTCGCGCGCCAGGTGTTCGGCTGGCTGACCGCCGCATTCGTGGTGCTCGCCATCGTCTATCTCGTCGTGCACGGACTCGTCTACGTCCGCCGGCATCGGTCGAGCGCGCGATCGTCGTTGAATCCGCAGACCGATCTCGCGATCCTCAACTGGCGTCGCGAGCGCAGCGTGTTCCTCGGCACCAATCACCCGCAGGAGGACGCGTCGTGGATCTTCCAGCTGCGGATGGCGGAGCTCGAGCGCGCGAAGTCGGGCCGGACGAGCGAGCCGCGTCCCTGGCACCGGCTCGCGGCGCGGATGTTCGACTACTCGATCTGGGGTCTCGTGCTCGCGCTATTGCTGTCGCAACTGCGTGCGCTCGGCTTCGTTGGCGACGGGCTCGCGTACTGGCTGATGCATCCGCTGCTGGCGCCGATCGTCGTCACCGCGACGTGGATGCCGATCGAGGCCCTGCTGATCACGGCGGTCGGGACGACACCCGGAAAATGGCTGTTCGGCATCTACCTGCAGTTCTCGATCTCGGACGCATATGCCCGCCGCAACACTTCCGCGCAACTGATGCGCGGGATGAGGCGTGCGCTGCGCGTGTGGGTCGAAGGGGTCGCCTGCGGGTTTCCGCTGTTAGCACCCGTGCTCGTCGCCGTGACCTACGAAAAGCTTGCCGAGAAGCAGGAAACCGACTGGGACTTCGCCGAGGATTGTCTCGTCACGCACGGGCCGGCCGGCGTCGTCAACACGGTCACCGGTGTTTGCGGGCTCGCGTCGATGATGTGGCTGTACGGCGTCGCGTGGCAGCAGCCGATGGCGGATTCCATCGCGTGGACGCGCTCGACGATCGCGGAGGCCCTGCCGTCGTCGTCGTCCGTCAAGACCAGGCTGAACGAGGCATCCGGCGAGCTCGACAAGCTGCTGCCGGCGATGCCGACGATATCGGCCTTCCAGCCGCCGAAGCCGGCTGCCCGCGCAACGCCTGGCACCGTTCCACCTGGCGGGGTCGGGAATGCCGCGCCGTCGTCGCGCGATGCTGTCGCGAAGGGCGCCGGCACTGACGCGGGCTTCGAGGCGGCCATCGCCGAGCGCCGTGCGCGCATCGAGGTGCTGAAGAGCGAAGGCCCGCGGAACTTGCGCGCCGGTAACGCGCGGCGTGCAGTCGAGCTGTGCCGAACGTGGACGGAGCTCGATCTCGCCAACGCCGATGCGTGGCGCTGCCTGGGTCGAGCGCAGCAGGCGCTCGGCTTGCACCAGGATGCACTGACGTCGTTCCGCAAGGCAAAGCAGCACGATCCGCTGGATCGCTCGCTCGACGCAGCGATCGAGAGTGCCCAGCGCGGCATCGTCGCCGACTTCCAGAACCGCTACCGCCGCTGACGCCCGCGGCGGCGCAGGCGGGCCGATTCAGGCTCGCTATCCGACCAGCGCGAGCCAGAGCGGCAGCGTGACGATCGCGAGCAGCGTGCCGGTCGAGAGCAGCAGGGCGACCGGCGCACCGGTGCCATTCATCTGCATCGCCAGGATGTACGACGAAGGGGCTGTCGGCACTGCCGCGAGTAGCACGGCCACCTGGCGTTCGATGACGGACAGTCCGAACAGCGGCGCGAGCGCGAACGCAAGCGCAGGTAGCGCAGCGAGCTTGATCACGTGCCACCAGACAATCGCGCGGAGCGGCAGCGTGCCGAGCACGAATTCGAGGCCCGCACCGGCGGCGACGAGTCCAAGCGGCAATGCCGCGCCGGCGAGGAGCTCGAGCACCTTCGCGACGAACCCGGGCAACGGGACCGCCAGCGCGTTCCAGCCGAGGCCTGCGACGCACGCCACGACGAGCGGATTGCGCGCGATCGCCAGCCACACGCCCTTGCCGCGGCGCGGCGCGAGTGCTGCGATTGCCGCGATGTTGACCAGCGGCACCAGCACGCCGATCAGCAGGCTGATGGCCGCGACGGCGGCAGTGCCGCCGAGCCGGCTCGCCGCGGCGAGCGCGATATACGTGTTGAAGCGGAACGCGCACTGGAAGCACGCGGCGAACGTCGGCTGCGGCAGGTGGAGCAGCGGCTTTGCAAGCGCCGAGAGCGCCATGCCGGCGAGCGTAAACAAGACGCCGACGACGACGAGGCGCGACGCGTCGCCGAGCGACATCGTGGCCGTCGCAAGCGCGCGAAACAGCAGCGCGGGAAACAGCACGAAGTAGACGAAGCGCTCCAGGCCTCGCCAGAACGGCGCATCGAACGCACGGACGCGCTTCATCGCGGCGCCGAGTGCGATCAGCAGGAAATCCGGCAGCAGGAGCAGCGCGGATGCGATCACGCGACCACGCTGCAGCAGGCGAAGGGTGGAAACGCGGCAAAGTTGCCGCGCAATGTGACGAGCGTCAGCGACGCTTCAGCACGAACCAGAACGCACCGTCGTCTTCGCCGTGCTCGAGCAACTCGTTGCCGGTCTGCCGCGCGAATGCCTGGAAGTCGCGCACGCTGGCCGGGTCGGTGGCCGTGATCCGGATCCGCTGTCCCGACAACATGTCGTTCAGCGCTTTTTTCGTGCGCAGGATGGGCAGCGGGCAATTGAGGCCGCGTGCGTCGATTTCACGGTCGATCGTCTGCATCGAACAAGCCTGTCGGCGGTAGACGGCAAATTATAGCAAGCGCTTGCATCGTATCCGGGCGAACGCCGCGGTGCGATCAACGCCGGATGCGTTCGAGGAGCTCGGTCGTCGACCGTGCGTGGCGGAAAGGGATCGCGACAAAGCGTCCGCCGCCGCGGATGACTTCGTCGGCGCCGGCCGTCGTCGCCGCCGTGTAATCGCCGCCCTTGACCAGTACGTCCGGCGCACAGGCCACGATCAGGTCGCGCGGCGTGTCGGCGTCGAACGGCACGACGAGGTCGACGCACGCAAGTGCCGCGAGAACCGCCATCCGGTCGTCCAGCGTGTTGAGCGGGCGATCGTCGCCCTTGCCGAGCCGCCGGACCGACGCGTCTGAGTTCACGGCGACGACGAGTGATGCGCCGAGCGCCTTCGCCTGCTCGAGATACGTGACGTGGCCGAGATGCAACAGATCGAACACGCCGTTGGTGACGACGAGCGGCCGAGCCAATGCGGCAATGCGCACCAGCGCGTTGGCGGTCGTGGCGATCTTCGCCGGGTAGCGCGGCTCGGGAAGAGTTACGGGCGTGGTCGCCACCGGTGCGCGTGAAGCGCGAAACCGCCTAGCTGATCGGCTCGAACAGCTTGACGACGCGCAGCACGCCTTCCGTCGTGCTGGCGATCTGCGCCGCGTTGTCGGCTTCGTCCCGCTTGACAAGTCCCATCAGGTACACGACCTGGCGATCGGTGACCACTTTGACGTGCGTTGCCGAAAACTTGTTCTTCTCGACAAACCGGGTCTTCACCTTGGACGTGATGTACGAATCGTTGCTGCGTGACCCGAGGGGGGATGCGGCTGCGACGACGATCTCGTTGTGGACGACGCGAACCTTGGCCGTGGTCCGCGCGACGTCGCCGATCGACGCGACGATATCCGGTGTCGGCACTTCGCCGGTGAGGAGCACGATGCCGTTGTAGCTCGTCACGTTGACGTGCACGCGGTCGCCATAGCCGGTGCCGATATGGTTGGCGATCTTGAGCTCGATCGCCTCGTCATCCGTCTGCGCCCCGACCGAACGGCGATCGGTCGCAACCAGCGCGGTGCCGCCGACGGCGGCGCCGACGACCAGGGGGACGCAGCCGGACAGCGCCGACGCGGCCATCACGCCCGTGATTACCGCGAACAGCAGGTGCTTCATGCTTCGTCTCCCAGGAGCGTGGCGTCGATCACGTCGCACAGGCAATGAATGGTCAGCAGGTGGACTTCCTGGATTCGCATCGTTCGTCCGTGCGGGACGCACAGGTGGACGTCCTCGGGTGCGAGAAGTTCACCGATGCGCCCGCCCCCCTTGCCGGTGAGCGCGACGATCCGCATCTCGCGCTCGTGCGCGGCGACGACGGCCGCGACCACGTTGGCCGAATTGCCCGATGTCGATATCGCGAGCAGCACGTCACCCTTGGCGCCGAGCGCCCGCACCTGTTTGGCGAACACCTGCTCGAACGAATAGTCGTTGCCGATCGCCGTCAGCAGCGACGTGTCGGTGGAAAGCGATAGGGCCGGGAGCTCCGGCCGCTCGCGCTCGAAGCGGCCGACAAGCTCGGCGGCAAAGTGCTGCGCGTCGGAAGCCGAGCCGCCGTTGCCGCATGCCAGGATCTTGCCGTCGGCGAACAGGCACTCGGTCATCAACGCCCCGGCGCTCGCGATCGGCCCGGCCATCGCTTCCGCAGCGTCGTGCTTCAGCTGCGCGCTGTCGGCGAAATGTCCGCGAATGCGCTCGACGTGATCAATCATTGCGGCCGAATTCTAGCAGGGTGCGCGCGCTGTCATTCGACATCGACGACGTTGCGACGCCAATCGATGCACGCCGCGTCGAGGCGCTGCATCAGGATGGCATCGAAGCGGCAGGCGGGCTCGCCGCGCGTCCGGCCGAGGTATTCGCGCGCCGCCGCGACCAGCCGCGCCCGCTTCGCCGTCGTGATGCTCTCGGCGGCACCGCCGAAGCGCGACGAGGTGCGCAGCCGCACTTCGACGAACACGAGCGTCGAGCCGTCCCTGGCGATCAGGTCGATCTCGCCGAATCGCGTTCTGAAATTGCGGCCGACGATCGTCAGGCCCTGGCGCATCAGGAAGTCAGCCGCGAGCGCTTCTGCGCGCGGGCCGGCCGGAGCGCCCGGACGATCAGGGCGCAGATTCGATCGGGACCAGCTCGCCGTTGCGGTAGACGGCGAGCTTCCCTTCGCGAATGAACTGTCGTCCCGGCGCAAGCGATACGTGGCCGGTTGCGCCGTCGAGCTCGAAATTCGCCGGCGGCCCGTCCTTGAACGCTGCCGCGATGCGAAAAGCGTCGAGGCCGAGCGCGTAGAGCCGGGCGAGCGCTGCGCTGTCGAAATCGCGGCGCGGAAGGCCGTTGAATTCGGCGGCATTCGGCGTCAGCAGCCAGGGGATCTCGACGACGCGCACGTCGTCGAGATCGCGGGCAACGGCCTGCGGCGGACGCTCGAACATGAGTCCGCTCGCGTAGGCGCGCACGCTGCCGATGAAGGGCTTCAGCAGGGCGACGCCATCGCCGGATACCGCGAGCAGCACCGCATCGGGATTGGTCTGGCCCAGCGTGCGGCGCAGGCTGGTCATCGCCTCGGGTGTGGGGTCGAACCGGAACGCATCGGGCAGGCGGCCGCCGCCTTCGCTCCAAGCGTTCGCGAACGCGCCGGCGAAGCGCTTCATCAACAACGAGTCGCCGGCGATGACGTCGACGCTTTTCACGCCGGCCCGTAGCGCGCGGCGCGCGAGCATCCGGCCGTCGCTTTCCACCGTCAGCGGAAACGTGAACATCGCCGCGGGCATTCGCACGTCGTCGTCGGGCTGGTTCAGCGCAACGGTCCACGGCAGCCTCGCACCCGACAGCAGCAACGTCTTCAGGTCGTCGCGAACGAGAGGACCGACGGCAACGCGCACGCCCCGCGCCCGCGCCGTTTCGAATGCGGAAACCACGCCGTCGAGCCCGTGGGCCAGCACGACGCAATCGCCGCGCGCGCCGGCGGCTTCTGCGGCATCGAGGAATCCGTCGCGCACGGCGCTCGATGCCCGCTCGTAGGCCGGCACGCCGAGCGGCAGGATCAATGCGATGGTCTTGCTCGTTGCCGGCGGCGGCAACGCGTCGTCGCTCTCGGTGTCAGATGCACTCGTGGCGTCGGTCGGTGGTAGTGTGCCTTCCGACGGCGCGGCAGGGGCGGTGACGACTTCGGGCGGAAGCTCGACGATCCGTGGCTCGATGTCGTAAGGCGCGATCACCGAACCGGGCGGCGATACGCGGGGCACCTCGTGGGACGGCCGCCCCACGTCGCCGCGCGTCGCCGTGCGCGTGGGTGAGCACGAGACTGCGCCGAGCGCGAACAGCAGTGATGCGACCGCGATGAGCGCGCGGCGCAACGTACGCGACATCGTGGAATCGAAACGGAACGGAGCGCGCATGACGGGGGTGGGGGATGCGGAATCGGCTCGTGGGACCGAAGCGTTCAGCGCAGAGCCTGCGACATTATATGTGGTGGCGACGCCGATCGGAAACCTGCGTGACGTCACGCTGCGTGCGCTCGACATCCTGCGCAGCGCCGACGTGATCCTCGCCGAGGACACGCGGGTGACGGCGACGCTGCTGGCGCGTTACGGCATCGCGACGCGTCCGCGTGCGCTGCATCGGCACAACGAGGCTCGCGAAGTTGAGCGCACGCGTGCCGATATCGCGGCGGGACGCAGCGTCGCGCTGGTCAGCGATGCCGGAACGCCCGCGATCAGCGATCCGGGCGCGCGGCTCGTGCGGGCAATCGCTGCGGACGGTTATCGCGTCGTTCCGCTGCCCGGCGCGAGCGCAGTCGCGGCCGCCGTTTCCGCGGCGGGCCTCGACGCGGAATCCTTCGTGTTCATCGGCTTCCTGCCGCAGCAGGCGAAGGCACGGCGCGCGATGCTCGCGACATTTGCGCCGCTGCCGGCCGCACTGGTGTTCTACGAAGCGCCGCACCGGGTTGCCGACACGCTCCGCGAGCTTGGCCAGGCATTGGAAGGACCCAGGATGCTGACCATCGCGCGCGAGCTGACGAAGACGTTCGAGACGATCGCCCGCATGCCGCTCGCTGATGCGCCGATGTGGCTTGCGGCCGACGCGAATCGCTCGCGCGGCGAGTTCGTGCTGATCGTCGACGCTGCGCCCGCACAAGCGCGCGCGGAGGCGATCTCGACCGAGGCGAGCGCGCTGCTCGAAGCGCTGCTCACCGAGCTGCCGCCGTCGCGCGCTGCGCGCGTCGCAGCGAAGCTCACCGGGCTGCCGCGCGATCTGCTCTACGCGCACGCACTGACGCTGAAGCCCGAGTCGCCTGCACAGTCCTGAAACGTCGCCTGCGGCAGAACGCTCATCTGACCATCGGGCGACGCGCACCTCATTGCGAGATCAGTTTTAGACGCCGAGGTGGCGAGCGAGCGCTTCGCCGCGCTGCGCCAGCGACGCGGACCAGCCGTCGAGCACGATGGCGCCTTTCTCCATGATGAGCGCGCGATCGGTGTTGGCGAGGACGAGTCGGTAGTTGCGATCGACGAGCAGCGACGCAATGCCGCTCTGGCGAATCTCGCCGATGATTCGCCAGATCTCACGGACGATCAGCGGTGCGAGACCCTCGGTCGCCTCGTCGAGTATCAGCACGTCCGGGTTCATCATCAGCGCGCGACCGATCGCGAGCATCTGCTGCTCGCCGCCGGACAGCTGCTGGCCGCCGGAGCCGAGCCGTTCCTTGAGGCGCGGAAACGCGTCGAGCACGCGCTCGTAATTCCACCCTGCGCGGTTGTCGCGCGCGGGCTGCTCGGCGAGCTTCAGGTTTTCGCGCACACTCAGGTTCGGGAAGATGCCGCGCCCCTCCGGGACGTAGGCGATGCCCATCCGCGCGATGCGGTGAGGCGCCTCGCGCGTGCAATCGCGGCCGTGCACGAGCACCTTGCCGGCGCTTGCCGGCGTCAGCCCGAGCAGCGCGCGGATCAGCGTCGTCTTGCCCATGCCGTTGCGGCCCAGCAGCCCGATCGATTCCCCGGCGCCGATTGCCAGCGACACGCCGCGCAACACATGGCTCTCGCCGTAGTGGGCGTGCAGGCCGCGCGCCTCGATCAGCGCGCTCATCGCGGACTCCGGCGTCTCGTCCGCCACGGACGCGCTTGAAGGTGTCGTGCGCATCACGCGGGGACTGTCGCGGGACCGGGCACGTCGATGTCGCCCAGATACGCGGTCTGCACGTCGGCATTCCTGCGGATGTCGACGGGGTCGCCGGTGGCGATGACGGTGCCGTTGACCATGACGGTGATCCGGTCGGCGATGCGAAACACCGCGTCCATGTCGTGCTCGACGAGCAGGATCGCGTGGCCGGGCTTCAGCGCCGCGAGCAGGCCGAGCATTCGCTCCGTCTCCTCGGCGCCCATGCCGGCGAGTGGCTCGTCGAGCAGCAGCACCTGTGGCGCGGTCGCGAGGCACATCGCGATTTCGAGCTGCCGTTTCTGGCCATGCGAAAGCGTACCCGCGATGCGGTTCGCCTGTCCGCTCAGGCCCGCCTGTTCGATCGCGCGGTGCGCAAGCTTCGTGCTTTCGGCGCAGCGCGCCGCGGCATTGAACAGGTCGAACGGATGCTGGTGATGCGCCTGCGCGGTGAGCCGGCAGTTGTCGAACACCGTCTGGCGCGGAAAGATCGTCGTGCGCTGATAGCTGCGGCCGATGCCGCCGCGCGCGCGCCGCGGCTGCGGCCAGCGCGTGACATCGCGGCCCTGCAGATGAACGCGCCCCGACGACGGCGGCAACTCGCCGGCCAGCACGTTGACGAGCGTCGACTTGCCGGCGCCGTTGGTGCCGATGATCGCGTGCACCTCTCCGCGCACGAGCGCCAGCGACACGCGATCGACGGCAGTCAGACCCCCGAAGCGACGCGAGAGATTCGACGCCGCGAGCAGGATCTGGTCATCCAGCATGGGGAACCGGCGTGCGCAGGCTGCGCAATTGGCTGGGCAATCCGGTGATGCCGTTCGGCATCAATGCGACGCAGCCAATGATCGTCAGGCCGAGCGGCAACTGCCAATGGCGGGCAAAGCTGCCGAACAGTGCCTCCGACTGGAACAGCTCCTTCAGCACGACGAACAGGAATGCGCCGATCACCGCACCGCGCAGCGTGCCGATGCCGCCGAGGATCAGCATCAGCAGCACGGTGCCCGACTGGTGCCACGCGAGGATCTCGGGGTTCACGAACCCATCCTTCACGGCGTACAGGAAGCCGGCGACGCCCGCCAAGCCGCCGGCGAGCGCGAATGCGGCGAGCTTGTACGGATACGTCGAGAAGCCGGCGGCGCGCATTCGCTGCTCGTTGGCCTTGATGCCGGCGAGCGCATGGCCGAAGCGCGCGCGGCGGACGGCCGCCAGCAGTCCGTAGACCAGCACCAGCGCGCCGAACGTCACGTAATAGAACGTCAGCGGTCGGTCGAGATCGAGCAGCGTGACGCTACCCAGCGCGAGCACGGGCTTGATGTTCAGGTAGAGGCCATCGCTGCCGCCGGCAAACTTCATGTCGTGAAACACGAAGTACGCCATTTGCGCGAATGCCAGCGTGACCATGATGAAGTAGATGCCGCGCGTTCGCAGCGAAAGGGCCCCGATCGCGGCGGCGGCCAGCGTCGTGATCGCCAGCACCGCCGGTAGAAGCCACGCAATCGATGCGGCGGCGGCCTGCGGCGCCAGCAGCGCGGTCGCGTACGCGGCGATGCCGAAGAACGCTGCGTGCCCGAACGAGACCAGCCCCGTGAGTCCGACCAGCAGCTCGAGCGACAGTGCGAAGATGCCGAGGATCATCGTCGTGACCATCAGGTCGACGTAGAACTTGCCGCCGACAAACGGAAACACGACGAGCAGTGCGCCGGCCGCTGCCAGCGGCAACGCGTGCGAGAGCGCGGATTTGTTCATCTCAGCCGGTGCGGAACAGGCCTTCCGGCCGCCACAGCAGGATCGCGGCCATCAGCACGTAGACGAGGATGCCCGCCGTCTGCGGGATCAGCACCTTGCCGAACGTGTCGACGACGCCGACGAGCAGCGACGCCACGAGCGCGCCGCGAACCGAGCCGATGCCGCCGATGACGACGACGACGAACGAGATGATCAGCACCTGGTTGCCCATGCCCGGGTACACCGACGATACCGGGGCGGCGATCATGCCGGCAAACACCGCGAGGGCCACGCCCGCGGCGAACACGACCCGATACAAGAGACGGATGTCGACGCCGAGCGACTGCACCATTTCGCGGTTGGATGCGCCGGCCCTGATCGCCATGCCGATCCGCGTGCGCGCGATCACCGCGTAGAGCGCGAGCGCCACGAGCACGCAGACGGCCGACATGAACAACCGGTACACCGGATAGGTCATCACGTCGCCCAGCTGCACGCTGCCCGTGAGCCATGCGGGTGGCGCCACGCCGTGGACGTCGTCACCGACGAGGATGCTGCGCAACTCCTCGAACACCAGGATAAGGCCATACGTCATCAGCACCTGCTGCAGGTGCTCTCGCTGGTACAGGTAACTGACGAAGCCCCATTCGAGTGCGTAGCCGAACGCGATCGACAGTACGACGCCGATCGCCAGCGCCGTGAAGAACCCGCCGCCCACGTTCGCCGCCGCCCACGGCGCCAGCGCGTACGCGAGATACGCGCCGATCATGTAGAAGCTGCCGTGGGCGAGGTTGATGACGCCGAGAATGCCGAAGATCAGCGTGAGACCGCTCGCGACCAGGAACAGCAGCAGCCCGTATTGCAGGGCGTTGAGGCATTGGACCAGAAAGACTGCTAGATCCATCGATCGCGTCGGGCCGAAGGCAAGTGCGGCGAGTCTACAGCCCGCCCGCGACCGCGGCCGGGCTTTCGCATGTGCCACGACGCCGGCGAAGGGCCGTCCCGAGCCGGCGGCGGAGATATCAACGGCGCAAAGTATCGTGCGACCGCAGGTCGCGAAACTTTGCGCCGCACGCCATTACATCTTGCAGCCCGGGCTCGGCTCAGCGAGCGCCTTGACGGCGACGCCTTCGAACTTGTTCTGCGTGCCGACGACCTTGCGCAGGTAGATGTCCTGGACCGGATCGTGCGCCTTCGACAGCGTGAACGTGCCGCGCGGGCTGTCGATTCGCGCCGATTCCATCGCGGCGACCATGCCGTCGCGCTTGGCGACGTCGCCCTTGACGGCCGCGAGTCCGGCGCCAAGAAGCTGCGCAGCATCGTACCCTTGCACGGCATACACGTCCGGCTCCGCCTTGTACGCCTTGTTGTATTCGGCGCGGAACGTCTTGTCCTTGGGGATGTTGAGGCCGTCGGCGTAGTGCAGCGTCGTGAGCAGTCCCTGCGCCGCCTCGCCCTGCGCCTCGAGCGTGCCATCGGTCAGGAACCCGGGCCCGTAGAGAGGAATCGTCTTGTTGAGACCCGCGGCCGCGTAATCCTTGACGAACTTGACGGCGCCGCCGCCGGCAAAGAAAGCATAGACAGCATCGGGCTTCGTGGCCGCGATCTCCGTCAACAGGGCCTGGAACTCGACGTTCGGAAACGGCAGCGTCAGCTCCTTCACCACCTGGCCGCCCGACGCGGCGATGCCGTCCTTGAAGCCCTGGACGGACTCGTCACCGGCTGCGTACTTCCACGTGATGGTGGCGACCTTCTTCGCGCCCTTTTCGCCCGCGACCTTGCCCATCGCGTAGCCCGGCTGCCAGTTGGAGAACGAGCTGCGGAAGATGTTGGGCGCGCACATCGGACCGGTGACGGCGCGCGCGCCGGCGTTGGGAATGACGAGCAGCGTGTTCGTGTCCTTCGCGACCTTGGCCATCGCCATGACGACGCCCGAGTGCACAGTGCCGACGACGACGTCGACGTTGTCGCGCTTGATCAGCTTGTTGATGTTGTCGACGGCCTTCGACGGCTCGGATTCGTCGTCGACCTTGAAATACTCGAGCTCGCGGCCGCCGAGCTTGCCGCCTTGCTCCTGCACATACAAACGAAAACCGTTCTCGATCGCCGTGCCGAGCGCCGCGTAGGTTCCGGTGTAGGGCAGCATGAAGCCGACCTTGATCTTCGATTGCGCATTCGCGCCGGTGACCACGAGACACAGTCCCGCGGCCAGCACAGCGCGCACGAGCGCGCGATTTCGAGCAGTCATTGCACTCCTCCTAGTCGGCGCCTGTCGAATGGCGCGTAATGAAGTCGATTGCGGCGTGCGTCAGCGCCTGCGGCGCATCGCGCTGCGGCGAATGTCCGCACGCGGGAAGGACGACGACCTCGGTCTGCGGTGCGCGCTCGCGAATGCCCTCGACTTGCGCGAGCGTGCCGTATTCGTCGTCCGTCCCCTGCACCGCCAGTATGGGGCATCGCAGCCCGCCGAGCAGTGGTTCGATTGACCACGTGGCAAACGCCGGCGCGAGCCACGCGTTGTTCCAGCCATGGAACGCGGAATCGACGTCGTCGTGATAGCGGGCCAGGCGCCGGCGAAGGTCGCCTTCCACGTACGCGTCACGCGCCGCAGCGATGCTGCGCAGGGACAGCGGCTCGACGACGATGTGCGGCGCAACCGCGATCACGCCCGCCGGTGCGTCGGGAAACGTCGCCGCATGGATGAGCGCGATCGATGCGCCATCGCTGTGGCCGAACAGCCACGGCCGGTTGCCGTCCGTGCCGATGTCGAGCCGCGCGAAGAGGTGAGGCAGCATCTCGATCGCCTGCTCGTGCATGAACGTGGCGGGCCAGTGCCGGTCGGGCGTCCGCGGCGTCGATCGCCCGTAGCCTTCCCGCGAATAGACGAGTCCGCGGTAGCCGCCTTCGTCACAGAATCGTTGCGGGTAGTCGCGCCACATCGCGACCGAGCCCAATCCCTCGTGCAGGAACACGACGAGCGGCCTTCTCGCGTCCATGGCAAGGGGGCGTGCGGATGGATGTAGCCAGCGGTATTCGATCGAAACATTGCGGCCGCCGTACGCAATGTCGACCAACGACGTCGTCACGTCGCGCGCGCCGCTTCGCGGTCGCGCAGCTTGAATCGCTGGATCTTGCCGGTGGCGGTCTTCGGCAACTCGCCGATGAACTCGATACTGCGCGGATACTTGTACGGCGCGAGCTTGTCCTTGACGAACGCCTTCAGCGCGGCTTCGAGCGCCGCATCGGGCACGTGGCCCGACTTCAGCACAACGAACGCCTTGGTCTTCGTCAACCCGTCCTCGTCCAGCCGGCCGATGACAGCCGCCTCGAGCACCGCGGGGTGCTGGACGAGCGCCGCCTCGACTTCGAACGGCGACACGTACAGACCGCTAACCTTCAGCATATCGTCGGCACGCCCGGCATACACGTAGCGGCCGTCCTCGCGGCGGCTGTACTTGTCGCCGCTGCGCGTCCATTCGCCCTGGAACGTCGAGCGCGTCTTCGCGTGGCTCGTCCAGTACATCAGCGCGGCGCTCGGGCCCCGGATGTAAAGGTCACCGACGTCGCCGTCCGCGACCAGGCGGCCGTCGTCGCCGCGCAGTTCGACGTCGTAGCCCGGAACCGGCACGCCGGTGGTGCCGTAGCGAACGTCGCCTGCACGATTCGACAGGAAGATGTGCAGCATCTCCGTCGAGCCGATGCCGTCGAGGATCTCGCAGCCGAAATGCGCGGTGAACTGCTCACCGATCTCGCGCGGCAGCGCCTCGCCCGCCGACACGCACAGCCGCAGCGCAACGGCGTCGCGCGCCGGCCGGTCGGGCGCGGCAAGCATTGCGGCGTAAAGCGTCGGCACACCGTAGAACACTGACGGACGCCGCTCGACGAAGCGGCGGAAGACGGCCTGCGGTGTGGGCCGCTCGGGCATCAGGATGGTCGTCGCGCCGGCGAAGAGCGGAAACGTCAGTGCGTTGCCGAGCCCGTAGGCGAAAAACAGTTTCGCGGCGGAAAAGACGACGTCGTCCTCGGCAAGGCGCAGCACGTTGCGTCCGTACAACGCATCGGTCCAGTACGCGTTCGCATGCGTATGCACGGTGCCCTTGGGCGCGCCAGTGGACCCCGACGAGTACAGCCAGAACGCCGCGTCGTCCGCATGCGTCGCCGCGGGCGCTGCCGCTGGCTTCGCGGCGGCAACGTCGGCAGCGAAGTCGCGCTGTCCTGCGGCCAGCGGACCGTGTGCGTCGATGACCCAGGTGGTCTCCACGTCGTGCGCCCCGTGCTGCAGCGCATCCTCGAGCACGGGTGACAGCGCCGCCGACACGATCGCGGCCCGCGCGCGGCTGTGGCTCAGCATGTACGCGTAGTCGGCGGTCGTCAGCAGCGTATTGACCGCCACGGGTACGATGCCCGCGTATATCGCGCCAAGGAACGCAACGGGCCAGTCCACCGTGTCGTGCGCAAGGAGCAGCACGCGCTCCTCCCGCCGCAGGCCGCTCTCGCGCAGCACGGTGGCGAATTGCCGGATTCGCGTCGCCAGATCGCCGTAGGTCAGCGTACGGCGGTCGTCGATGTACGCGGCCTTCGCCGCACGCGGCGCGTTCTGCGCGCACAGGTGCGCCGCCAGGTTGAACTGCTGTGGAGGAGCCGAAGCGATCGAGTCGGACATGGGCGCTTGCTTCCCACAAAAAACTGCCGCGCGGGGAATCGTGCGCACTATAATGCAGTTTTACGCCGCTGGATACCTCGTCGATGGCGCTCCAGGATTCGGTCGAGCCGGACGACGGCAAGGAAGCTTTTCTCGCGGCGCTCGGCGAAACGGTGCGCCTGCGCCGGGCGCGCCGCGGCATGACGCGACGGGCGCTGGCGGGGGAAGCGGGCGTGTCCGAGCGTCACCTCGCCAGCCTCGAATCGGGTGTCGGCAATGCGTCCATCCTGGTGCTGCGGCAGGTTGCGCGCGCGCTCGACTGCCCGGTGACCGAGCTGTTCGACGCGCCGGGCGGCGGACCGGATGCCGCATTGATCCGCGAACTGTTGCGGCACCGAAGCGAGCGCGATCTGCATCGCGCGCGCATCGCGCTGGCGCGCCTGTTCGGTGCGGCTGCCGCCGAGAATCGCAGCACGCGAATCGCGCTGATCGGCCTGCGCGGGGCCGGCAAGTCCACGCTCGGGCGGATGCTCGCCGACGCGCTGGCTTATCCGTTTGTCGAGCTCAACCGGGAGATCGAGCGCCTTGCCGGCTGTGACGTCGCGGAGATCCATTCGCTGTATGGGCCGTCGGCGTACCGGCGCTACGAACGGCGCGCGCTCGACGACGTCGTGAACCGCCACCGGCAGGCGGTGATCGCGACACCCGGCGGCATCGTGTCCGACGCAGCGACGTTCAACCGGCTGCTCGACCAGTGCACGACGGTATGGCTGCAGGCGACGCCCGACGAGCACATGAATCGCGTGCTCGCGCAGGGCGATTACCGGCCGATGGCGGGCAACGGCGAGGCGATGGACGACCTGCGGCGAATCCTGGCCGGGCGCAGCCCGTTCTACGCGAAAGCGGACGTCGCGGTCAGTACCGCCGGCAAGTCTATCGAGGAGAGCTTCGCCGCATTGCGCGACGCCGTTGCGGACGTTGCAGTCGCCGTGCGACAGGCTGCCGATTGACGTCGACGGTTGACGTCGGTGGTTTCCTGCTGCAGTATAATGCATTAGTATCAGGTGAACTAAAATGCATGCGATGACCCATAACACCGCAGCCGACGCGCCCGTGGATTACCGTACCGACCCGTCGCGCTATCGCCACTGGCGCCTCAGCGTCGACGGACCTGTCGCCACGCTCGCGATGGACGTAAGCGAGGACGGCGGAATCCGCGACGGCTACAAGCTCAAGCTCAACTCGTACGATCTCGGTGTCGACATCGAGTTGCACGACGCCGTGCAGCGGATCCGCTTCGAGCATCCGGCCGTCCGCACCGTCGTTCTCACGAGTGCCAAGGATCGCGTGTTCTGCTCGGGCGCCAACATCTTCATGCTCGGGCTGTCCACGCATCCGTGGAAGGTCAACTTCTGCAAGTTCACCAACGAGACACGCAACGGCCTCGAGGATTCGAGCCGGAACTCGGGCCTCAAGTTCGTCGCGGCAGTCAATGGCGTCTGCGCAGGCGGTGGCTATGAGCTGGCGCTCGCCTGCGACGAGATCGTGCTCGTCGACGACCGGTCGTCCGCCGTATCGCTGCCGGAGGTCCCGTTGCTTGGCGTGTTGCCGGGCACGGGCGGCCTGACGCGGCTCACCGACAAGCGCCATGTGCGCCACGATCTCGCCGATATTTTCTGCACGACGAGTGAAGGTGTGCGCGGCGATCGCGCAAAGGAATGGCGACTCGTCGATCACGTTGCGAAGGCCGCGCAGTTTCGCGACGTCGTGCAAACGCGCGCTCGCGAGCTCGCGCGGGCGAGCGATCGCCCGGCCGAGGCGAGTGGCGTCACGCTGCCGCGTGTCGAACGTGCCGACGACGCTGCGGGCTATCACTACGCGTTCGTCGACGTGACGATCGATCGCGACCGCCGCCTCGCGACGGTGACGGTGCGTGCGCCGGCGCAGGCACCGCCTTCGGATGTCGCCGGCATCGAGGCGGCGGCCGCGTCGTGGTGGCCGTTACAGATGGCGCGCGAGTTGGACGATGCGATCCTGATGTTGCGGACCAACGAGCTCGACGTCGGCACCTGGCTTTTGCGTACCGAGGGCGACAGCGGCCACGTGCTGGCGGTCGACCGCACGCTCGCCGATTTCGGCAACCACTGGTTCGTCCGCGAGACGCTCGGCATGCTGCGTCGTACGCTTGCGCGTCTCGACGTGTCGTCGCGCACACTGATTGCGCTGATCGAGCCAGGCTCCTGTTTCGCCGGCACGCTGTTCGAACTCGCCCTCGCGGCCGACCGCAGCTACATGGCGGCGCTGCCGGATGAGCCCGCGCGCGAGCCGCAGATCGTCGTTTCGGCGCTGAACGACGGCGCGTATCCGATGGTCAACGGCTGCTCGCGTCTGGCCCAACGCTTCTACGGCGAGTCGGCGCCGCTGACCGCAGTTCGCAATGCGATCGACAAGGCGCTGGGGCCCGCCGAGGCGATCCAGCTCGGACTCGTCACCGCAACGCCCGACGACATCGACTGGGGGGACGAGATCCGCATCGCGCTCGAGGAGCGGGCGAGCCTGTCACCCGACGCACTGACCGGCCTCGAGGCAAACCTGCGTTTCGGCGAGCGTGAAACGATGGAGACGCGGATCTTCGGACGGCTGTCCGCTTGGCAGAACTGGATCTTCATCCGGCCGAACGCCGTCGGCGAATCCGGTGCGCTCAAGGTCTACGGCAAGGGCGAGCGTGCGCAGTTCGATTTCAAGCGGGTCTAGGGCTTTCGACGGGCCCCTGTTTTGACGGGCGCGGGCTTCTGGCCCGCATCCCTGCATGCATTGCACGGCGCTCGGCGCCGTCAGCGAGGTCAACGAAGATGAGCATCGATTACGCGCAGAAGATCCCGAACAACGTCAACCTGTCCGAGGACCGGGCGCTGCAGCGCGCGCTCGAGCACTGGCAGCCGAACTACATCGAGTGGTGGCGTGAGATGGGGCCGGACGGCTCGCAGGATTTCGACGTCTACCTGCGCACGGCCGTCAGCGTCGACCCGTCGGGCTGGGCGCACTTCGACTACCTGAAGATGCCCGATTATCGCTGGGGAATCTTTCTGGCGGCCCCCGATCCGGCGCGGCAGGTGAACTTCGGCGAGCACAAGGGCGAGGCCGCATGGCAGGACGTGCCGGGCGAGCATCGCGCGAACCTGCGCCGGATCATCGTCACCCAAGGCGATACCGAACCCGCGTCGGTCGAGCAGCAGCGTCACCTCGGGCTTACGGCGCCGTCGCAGTACGACCTGCGAAATCTGTTCCAGGTGAATGTCGAGGAAGGCCGGCACCTGTGGGCGATGGTGTACTTGCTGCACCGATATTTCGGCCGCGATGGTCGCGAGGAGGCGGAAGCGCTGCTGCAGCGGCGCTCGGGCGACACCGACCATCCGCGCATCCTGGGTGCGTTCAACGAGCGCACGCCCGATTGGCTGGCGTTCTTCATGTTCACGTATTTCACCGACCGCGATGGGAAGTTCCAGTTGTGCGCGCTCGCCGAATCAGGCTTCGATCCGCTCGCGCGGACGACGAAGTTCATGCTGACCGAGGAGGCGCACCACATGTTCGTCGGCGAGTCGGGCGTTGCGCGAGTGATCCAGCGCACGTGCGAGGCGATGCGCGAACACAAATCCGAGGATCCGGCAACGCTGCGTGCGCTCGGTGTCATCGATTTGCCGACGATCCAGCGCTACCTGAACTTCCACTACAGCGTGACGATCGACCTGTTCGGCGCCGACCAGTCGTCGAACGCGGCAATTTTCTATGGCGCCGGACTCAAGGGACGCTTCGAGGAAACCAAGCGAGCCGACGACCATGTGCTCAAGGGCATGACGTATCCGATCCTCGAGGTCGCGGGAGGCAAGCTGACCGAGCGCGCCGTGCCGATGCTGAACGCGCTGAACGAAGTGCTGCGCGACGACTACATCAAGGATTCGATGGGCGGCGTCGCCCGCTGGAACAAGGTGATCGAGAAGCACGGCGTGGCGTTCCGGCTGCAGGTGCCGCACAAGGCGTTCAATCGCCGCATCGGTACGCTCGCCGGGCATCACGTCACGCCCGACGGGCAGCTCGTCGACGAAGCGACGTGGCAGGCAGGGGTGCGTCAGTGGCTGCCCACGGACGAGGATCGCGCCTACGTCGCGTCGCTGATGGGCCGCGTGACGGAGCGCGCGCGCTACGCGAACTGGATCGCGCCCCCGGTCGTCGGCATCAACCGTCAGCCACTCGACTTCGAGTACATCCGGTTCAACTGAAAAGCACTCGCCTTCGAGCACGCCGCCCATGGACGCATCCGTCACCACCGCCGTCGTCAAGCAACACCTGATCGACCCGGAGATCTGCATCCGCTGCAATACGTGCGAGGAAACGTGCCCCGTGCATGCGATCACGCACGATTCGCGCAACTACGTCGTTCGCGCCGATGTTTGCGGCAGCTGCCTCGCGTGCATCGCGCCGTGCCCGACCGGCGCGATCGACAACTGGCGCGTCGTGGCGGCCGCACAGACGTATCCGATCGACGAGCAGCTCCTGTGGGACGTGCTGCCGCCGGCGCCTGCGTCCATTACCGAAGACCCCGGCGTCGCGGTTGCGCCGCCGGCGGCGAATGCAGGCGGTGGGCTTGCCGCCGTCGCGCAGGCATTCTCCGACAGCGCGCCGGGCGCGACGATTCCGCCGGCCGGTGCTGCGCATCCGCAAGTCAACCTGTACACGCACCGCGAGCCTGTCACGGCGACGGTCGTCGGCAACATCCGCGTCACCGATGGCGACGTCGAAAGCGACACACACCACATCGTCCTCGATTTCGGCGCGAAGCCGTTCCCCGTACTCGAAGGCCAATCGATCGGCGTGCTGCCGCCTGGTGTCGACGCGGCGGGGCGTACGCATGTCGCGCGCCAGTATTCGCTGTCGAGCCCGCGCGATGGCGAACGGCGCGGCTACAACAACATCGCCCTGACGGTAAAGCGCGTCACGGCGGACCATGCCGGCGCACCCGTCCGCGGCGTTTGCTCGAACTATCTGTGCGATCTCGCGAAGGGCGACATCGTGCAGGTCATCGGGCCGTTCGGCAACACGTTCCTGATGCCGGATCATCCGCGCGCGAACCTGCTGATGATCTGCACGGGCACCGGGTCGGCGCCGATGCGCGCGATGACCGAGCGCAGGCGACGGCTGCGCGCGGACGCTGACGGCAAGCTCATGCTGTTCTTCGGCGCGCGCACGGCCCGCGAGTTGCCGTATTTCGGTCCGCTGATGAACCTGCCGCGCGATTTCATCGACATCAACCTCGCGTTCTCGCGCACGCCCGACACGCCGAAACGCTACGTGCAGGACCTGATGCGCGAGCGCGGCGACGACGTGGCGGCGCTGCTCGAGAGCCCCGACACGCACGTGTACGTCTGCGGGCTGAAGAGCATGGAGCAGGGCGTGCTCGACGCGCTGCGCGCGGTCTGCGAGCAGCACGGCGCCGACTGGAACGCGCGCTGGCGCGAGCTGAAGTCCGAAGGGCGGCTGCACTTCGAAACGTACTAGCGCCTGCTCCCACGATGGCGACGCGTGCAAGTGTGCGGCAAGAAGTGCGGGAGGCGAGCCGCTCACCCTCGAAACACAGGACCCATATGGCCCGGAGCGAACCGTGACGTGGTCGATCGTCGCGCGCGATAGAGGTGGTACGCTGGGCGTTGCCGTCGCGAGCCGGTTCTTCGCCGTCGGCGCGCTGTGTCCTCATGCGCGCGCCGGCGTGGGCGCGCTGGCGACGCAGGCGCTGGTCAATCCGATGTACGGACTCGCCGGCCTCGACCTCCTGGCCGCAGGACAAGCGCCGGCGCGCGTCATCGAAGCGCTCGTCGCCGCCGATCCGGGTCGCGATGTGCGCCAATTGCACGTGATCGGCGCAACGGGGCCCGCTGCCGGGTATACGGGCGCGCAGTGCGTCGACTGGTGCGGCCACGTCGCCTTCGACGATTTCTCGGTCGCCGGCAACATGCTCGCCGGTCCGCGCGTCGTCGAAGACACCGCCGACGCTTACCAAAGAAACGTTCAGCTGCCGTTCGCTGAACGCCTGCTCGCAGCGCTCGACGCCGGCGAAGCGGCCGGCGGCGACAAGCGTGGCAAGCAAGCGGCCGCACTGCGTATCGTGACGACGGAAAGCTATCCGGTGCTCGACCTGCGTGTCGACGACCACGCCGATCCGCTGCCGGAGTTGCGCCGCCTGTTCGACAGGAGCCTCGAGCGGTTCCAGCCGTTTGTCGCGTGCCTGCCGACGCGCGCCGATCCGCGCGGCATCGTCGACCGCGATGTCATCGAGCGCGAAATCGCGCGGTTTCACGCCGCGCGCCGGCAAACGACGGATAATCGCGGCTGACGCATTCCACGAGGCCGCCGGCCGATGGTGTTCGATGAATTCCACGCGGGACAGCGGCTGACCTGCGGGCCCGTGACGGTCACCGAAGCCGAGATCGTCGCGTTCGCGAACGCATACGATCCGCAATGGTTTCACACGGATCCTGTGCGCGCCGCGGAAGGACGCTGGGGTGGGCTGATTGCCAGCGGCTGGCACACGTGTGCGATCGCCATGCGGCTCGTCGTCGATGGCGTGCTGCGCGGCTCCGAATCGTTCGGCTCGCCCGGGCTCGAATATGTCAAGTGGCTGGCGCCCGTCCGCCCGGGCGATGCGCTGACGATGCACGCCGACGTGCTGGACGCGCGACGCTCCGAGCGCAATGCTGCGTTGGGCATCCTGCGCTGGCAGTGGCGTATCGTGAACCAGGCCGGCGTCGCCGTGCTCGATCTGGTTGCGACGAGCCTGTTCGACCTTGCGCCGCGCCCCGCCGCGCGCTCGCCGCAAATGGCCGCAGACACGCGATGAACGACCTACGCACTTCGGAACTCGATGTCTGGCCGCCAGGTGCAGGCGTCGAGCGGATCCCGTTCTCCGCCTACACGCGCGAGGACCTCTACCAGCGCGAACTCGAGCGTCTCTTCTATCGCGGCCACTGGTGCTACGTCGGCCTCGAAGCGGAGATTCCGAATCCCGGCGACTTCAAGCGCACGCGGGTCGGCGAACGTTCCGTGATCATGGTCCGCGATCGCGACGGCGGCATCAACGTCGTCGAGAACGTCTGCGCGCACCGAGGTGCTGCGTTCTGCCGCGAGAATTTCGGCAATCGCAGCGATTTCACGTGCCCGTACCACCAATGGACGTACGACCTCGATGGCCGCCTGCTCGGCGTGCCGCTGATGCGCGGTGTGCGCAGCGACGGCGTCGTGCAAGGCGGCATGCCGGCGGAATTCCGCCGCGAGGACCACGGACTCACCCGACTGGCCGTGGCGCGGCGCAACGGAGTCGTCTGTGCGTCGTTCGACGCGGATGTCGAGCCGTTCGAGCAGTACCTCGGTCCCGACGTGCTGCGCTATTTCGACCGCGTCTTCGACGGCCGGGCGCTGACGGTACTCGGCTATTCGCGGCAGCGAATCGATGGCAACTGGAAGCTGATGCAGGAGAACATCAAGGATCCGTATCACCCGGGCCTCCTGCACACGTGGTTCGTCACGTTCGGGTTATGGCGCGCCGACCAGAAATCGCAGCTCCTGACCGATGTGCACGGTCGGCATGCGTGCATGATTTCGCGTCGCAACGAAGGCGGGTCCGGTGCGGTGACGAAGGGCGTGACGAGCTTCAAGGCGAACATGACGCTGCACGACGACCGGGTGCTCGACGTCGTCCCCGAGCCGTGGTGGAACGGACCGACCGTCGTGATGACGACGATCTTCCCGAGCGTCATCATCCAGCAGCAGGTGAACTCGCTATCGACGCGCCATATCCAGCCGCGCGGCCCCAATGCATTCGACTTCGTCTGGACGCACTTCGGGTTCGCCGACGATGCACCGGACATGCAGCGGCGGCGGTTGCGGCAGGCGAACCTGTTCGGCCCGGCCGGGTACGTCTCCGCGGATGATGGGGAAGTGATCGAATTCTCGCAGCAAGGCGCGCGCCAGCGGCCGGGCGGTGTGAGCGTCGTCGAGCTCGGCGGCACCGACACCGCAACGCGAACCGAGCACACGGTCACCGAGACGCTGATCCGCAGCATGTACGCCTACTGGCGCCGCACGCTCGATGTCTGACGGTCGGCACGAGGGCGGACGCGACGTGTCGCCGGACGCCTCCGTCGACTTCGCGACGTTCGTCGACCTCGTGACGCTCTATCAGGCGTATGCGAGCGCGCTCGATGCGCGGCAGTACGAGCGCTGGCCGGAATTCTTCATCGACGACTGCGTCTACCGGCTGCAGCCGCGCGAGAACTTCGATCGCGGCCTGCCGCTCGCAACGATGGCGTTCGAGAGCAAGGGGATGCTGAAGGACCGCGTCTACGGGATCACGCAGACGCTCGCGCACGATCCCTACTATCAGCGCCACGTCGTCGGCACGCCGATCATCGGCCGCGTCATGGGCCTCGTGATCGAGGCGGAGGCGAACTACGCCGTGTTCAGGACGCGGCAGAATGAGCTGTCGGAGGTGTTCAACGTGGGCCGCTACGTCGACATCGTCCATCGGACGTCTGCCGGACTGCGGTTCGCGTCGCGGATCTGCGTGTTCGACAGCGAGATGATCCCGACGTCGATCATCTATCCGATTTGATGCCCCTCGCGGCAGATGCCGGCGTCGAGGGTTCGCACGCGCCAGCAAGGCAACCGGAGGCGGCGCGCTGGGATGCGTGCCTCGCGCTTCGCTTCGAGCGCGTCGGCCCGCGCAGCGTCCTGGCACAGCGCGAGCATCGGGGACCGCTCGTCGTACAGAAGGCGCTCTATCCGGAGGGACCGGGCGTTTGCCAGTGCGTGATCGTGCACCCGCCTGCCGGAATCGTCGGCGGCGATCGCATCCTGCTGACGGCCACCGTGAACGCGGGCGCGCACGCGCAACTCACGACTCCGGGTGCTGCGCGGTGGTACCGGTCCGCAGGCTCGCAGGCGGAGCAGACGTTCCGCGCGCAGGTCGAGGCCGGCGGATCGCTCGAGTGGCTACCGCAAGGGACGATCGTGCACGAGGGCGCCCTCGGACGCAGCACGACGCACGTCCAGCTCGTCGGCGACGCCGGTTTCATCGGCGCGGAGATCACAGCGCTTGGGCGTCGCGCTGCGGGCGAGCAGTTTCGGTGCGGCGAATGGCGCCAGCGCTTCGAAATCGTGCGTGACGGTGCACCGATATGGAGCGAGCGTGCCGTGCTGCGGGGCGATGGCGCGCTGCTGACGTCCGCTGCGGGCCTCAACGGCGCGCCGGTCTTCGGCACGTTGGTCGCCGTGAAATCCGGCCTGTCCGATGCGCTGATGCCTGCGCTTCGCGTGCTGGCGCCCGTACAAGGCGCTGGCAGCGTCACGCGCCTGCCCGACGGGATCGTTGCGCGCTACGTCGGCGAGTCGATGGAAGCGGCGGGCGCCTATTTCATGGCAGCGTGGTCGATCGTGCGTCCGCCGATTTGCGGACTGGCCGCGGTGCGTCCGCGGATCTGGAGCACGTGACGCGATGGTCGGAGCATGCATCTTGCTAGAGGATTGCGCCATGTCGATCCGTACTGTTCGCTGACGATGGACCTCACGCCGCGCGAAAAGGACAAGCTGCTGCTGTTTACGGCCGCGCTCGTCGCCGAGCGTCGGCTGGCGCGTGGCGTGCTGCTCAATTATCCGGAGGCGGTCGCCTACATCAGCGGCGCGATCATGGAAGGCGCACGCGACGGCCGCTCGGTCGCCGAGCTGATGAGCTTCGGCGCGACGCTGCTGACGCGCGCGCAGGTGATGGAGGGCATTCCCGAGCTCATCCCCGAGATCCAGGTCGAGGCGACCTTTCCCGACGGCACGAAGCTCGTCACCGTGCACAATCCGATTCCATGAGCGGCGAACGGCTCGGCGTGATGAAGCAATGATCCCCGGCGAACTGCTGCCCGGCGACGGCGACATCGAGCTCAACGCCGGTCGGCCGACGATTGTCGTCGCTGTCTCGAACACCGGCGATCGTCCGATCCAGGTGGGCTCGCACTACCACTTCGCCGAGACCAACGAAGCGCTGCGTTTCGACCGTGCGCTCGCGCGCGGCTTCCGGCTCAACATCGCGGCTGGAACCGCCGTGCGCTTCGAGCCGGGCCAGGCACGCACGGTGGAGCTCGTTGCATTCGCAGGCGCGCGTCACGTCTACGGTTTTCGCGGCGACGTGATGGGCCCGCTCGACGCGCTCCCGCCACGCAAGGGACGCGGTGCCGGCAAGTCGCGCCAGGTTGCAAAGGCGAAGGCGCGCAAGCGCACGCGATGAAGCTCGGACGCCGCGCCTATGCCGAGATGTTCGGGCCGACGGTCGGCGACCGCGTGCGCCTCGCCGATACGAACCTGATCCTCGAAGTCGAGCGCGACTTCACTGTTTACGGCGAGGAAGTCAAGTTCGGCGGCGGCAAGGTCATCCGCGACGGCATGGGCCAAAGCCAGCGCAGTTCGCGCGACTCGGTCGATACGGTGATCACCAACGCGCTCGTCGTCGACTGGTGGGGCATCGTCAAATGCGACGTCGCGATCAAGGAGGGTCGGATAGCGCGCCTTGGCAAGGCCGGCAATCCGGACATCCAGCCCGGTGTCGACATCGTCATCGGCCCCGGGACGGAGATCATCGCCGGCGAGGGCATGCTAGTGACCGCGGGCGGCATCGATTCGCACATCCATTTCATCTGCCCGCAGCAGATCGACGATGCGCTCGCATCGGGCGTAACGACGATGATCGGTGGCGGCACCGGACCCGCCACCGGAACGTTCGCGACCACGTGCACGCCGGGCCCGTGGCATATCCGGCGGATGCTCGAAGCGGCCGACGCGTATGCGATGAACCTGGGCTTCCTGGGCAAGGGGAATGCGAGCCTCGCACCCGCATTGCGCGAGCAGGTCGAGGCCGGCGCCGTCGGCTTGAAGCTGCACGAGGACTGGGGCACGACGCCGGCCGCGATCGACGCTGCGCTGCGCGTCGCCGACGAGTTCGACGTGCAGGTTGCGATCCACACCGACACGCTGAACGAATCGGGCTTCGTCGAGACCACCCTCGAGGCGATCGGCGGCCGCACGATCCACGCGTACCACACGGAAGGGGCGGGGGGCGGCCACGCACCCGACATCATCCGCGTCGCTGGCCATCCCAACGTGCTGCCGTCGTCGACCAACCCGACGCGGCCCTACACGGTCAACACGATCGACGAGCATCTCGACATGCTGATGGTGTGCCACCACCTCGACGCCTCGATTGCCGAAGACATCGCGTTCGCCGAGTCGCGGATCCGGCGCGAGACGATCGCCGCCGAGGACATCCTGCACGATCTTGGCGCCTTCTCGATGCTGTCGTCCGACTCGCAGGCGATGGGTCGCGTCGGCGAAGTGATCATCCGCACGTGGCAGACGGCGCACAAGATGAAGGGTCAGCGCGGTGCGCTCGCCGGCGATCCGGCGCAAAACGACAACAGCCGCATCAAGCGTTACATCGCCAAATACACGATCAACCCGGCGATCGCGCACGGCATCTCGCACGTCGTCGGTTCGATCGAGCCGGGAAAACTCGCCGACCTCGTGTTGTGGAAGCCGGCGTTCTTCGGCGTGAAGCCGTCGCTGATCCTGAAGGGCGGCATGATCGCCGCCGCGGCGATGGGCGATCCCAACGCATCGATTCCGACACCTCAGCCCGTGCATGTCCGCCCGATGTTCGGCAGCCACGGCAAGGCGCTGCGCACCTCGGTCACGTTCGTGTCGCAGGCGTCGCTCGACAATGGATCGGTGGCGGCCCTTGGACTCGCGAAGCCGCTGGTCGCCGTGTCGAACACGCGCAACGTGGGGAAGAAGGACATGAAGCGCAACGATGCGCTGCCGTCGATCGAAGTCGACCCGGAGACCTACGCAGTCTTCGCCGACGGCAAGCTGCTGACGTGCGAGCCCGCGCGCGTGTTGCCGCTTGCGCAGCGCTACTTCCTGTTCTGAGTGCGCTCGATGCGAGGTGAATTCATTTGGCGCTGCTGATGCTTCGCGAGCGCGTCTCGGCAGGCGCTTCCGTCGATGGCGAACTGGCGCTGCCGTTCGAACTCCGCAGGCGAAGCCGGCTTTTGACCAGGCTCGTCGGTGGAAC
>Ga0207682_10000009_pt1 | contig 86366 bp, 79 predicted proteins | sample KBSM63metaG_FD_184332 | JGI IMG/M metagenome (GOLD analysis project Ga0207682, IMG submission 184332) | Miscanthus rhizosphere microbial communities from Kellogg Biological Station, Michigan, USA - KBS M6-3 metaG (SPAdes) (version 2) | ecosystem: Host-associated > Plants > Roots > Rhizosphere >... | reverse complement strand
GATACGCACGCCTTTCTTCATATTTTTGATCGCGCCGGCACTGATGATGTTGCGCGTCTTGTCGGTCAGCGGCGTGTGCAGCGTGATGAAGTCCGCGCGCCTGAACAGCTGATCGATCTCGACCTTCTCGACGCCTAAATCATCGGCGCGCTCCTGAGACAGGAATGGATCAAAAGCAACAACCTTCATCCGCAGGCCGGTCGCGCGGTCAGCGACAATCGAGCCGATATTGCCGCAGCCGATCACGCCCAGCGTCTTGCCGAAAATCTCGACGCCCATGAATTTGTTCTTTTCCCATTTTCCGGCACGTGTGGATGCATCCGCCTCCGGGATCTGCCGCGCCAGCGCCAGCATGAGCGATATGGCATGTTCGGCGGTGGTGATTGAATTGCCGAACGGGGTGTTCATGACGATGATGCCGCGCGCGGTTGCCGCCGGAATATCGACATTGTCGACGCCAATGCCGGCGCGGCCGATCACCTTGAGATTCCTGGCCTGCTCGAGGACCTTCGACGTCACCTTGGTCGCGGAGCGGACGGCGAGCCCGTCAAAGTTGCCGACCACGGCGGCGAGCTTTTCCTTGTCCTTGCCGAGCGCCGGCTGAAAATCCACCTCGATGCCGCGATCCCTGAAAATCTGCACGGCTGCGGGCGACAGTGCGTCCGAAATGAGAACCTTTGGCATGACCGGCCTCACGCGGCTTTAGGCAGCGCGGATTTGGCCTCGGCAAAGGCCCACTCGAGCCACGGCGTGAGCGCCTCGAGGTCGCGGCGTTCGACGGTCGCCCCGCACCAGATGCGCAATCCCGGCGGGGCGTCCCGGTAGTAGGCGATGTCGTAGGCGACGCCTTCTTTTTCGACGAGGCCGGCCAGCGTCTTTGCAAAGGCGGCCTGATCATCGGCCGACAGGCGCGTGACCGCCGCATCAACGACTTTAAGGCAAACCGACGTGTTCGAGCGGAAGGCTGCATCTTTTGCAAGATGCTCGATCCAGGGCGTCGTCGCGACCCAATCGGCCAGGACTTTTGCGTTGGCGTCGGATCGAGCGATGGTCGCGGACAGGCCTCCGACCGATTTCGCCCACTGCAGGGTGTCCAGGTAGTCCTCGACGCACAGCATCGAGGGCGTGTTGATGGTCTCGCCGGCGAAGACCCCCTCGTTCAGCTTGCCGCTTTTGGCGAGGCGGAAGATTTTCGGCAAGGGCCAAGCCGGTTTGTACGTCTCGAGTCGCTCGACCGCGCGCGGCGACAAGATGAGCATGCCGTGCGCGCCCTCTCCGCCGAGCGCCTTTTGCCAGGAGAACGTTGCGACATCGAGTTTCGGCCAATCGAGACGCTGCGCGAATGCAGCAGACGTCGCGTCACAAATCGTGAGGCCTTTGCGGTTACCGGCAATCCAGTCACCGTTCGGCACGCGCACGCCGGAGGTCGTGCCGTTCCAGGTGAAGACGACGTCGGTTGCGAAATCGATTTTGCCAAGATCGGGCAGTTCGCCGTAAGGCGCCCTGACGACAGTGACGTCCTTTAGCTTGAGCTGCTTCTCGACGTCGGTGATCCAGCCTTCGCCGAACGATTCCCAGGCAAGCATCGTCACCGGCCGCGCGCCCAAGAGCGACCACAACGCTAACTCAACGGCGCCGGTGTCGGACGCGGGCACGATGCCAATCCGGTAGTCGGCCGGCACTTCGAGCAATTCGCGCGTGAGATCGATGGCGCGTTTGAGCTTTGCCTTACCGATCTTGGACCGGTGCGAGCGCCCTAGAACCGCGTCGGTGAGATTTTGGAGGCTCCAGCCTGGGCGCTTGGCGCATGGGCCGGACGAGAAGTGCGGGATTGTCGGCCGCACGCCGGGCTTGGTCGCCGTCATTTATCTATCCTTCCAGATAGGCGCCCCTCGGTGGGGAGGGGTGTCCCACTGGCGGAGATAGGCGACTTGCCCGCCGCGGTCAACTCACGTCGTTTTTGGCCGAGTTCGAGCCCGAACCTGCGGGGTTTGGCCCCTAGAAGCGCGCGCCGGCGCCGATTTTTCCGGTATTGATGTTGGAACGGCTTCCGTTCACCGGTGCGAACGCAACGTATTCCCATTCGGCGCGCAAAAACATCCCGGGCGTGACAGCCCAGTCTATGCCAAGGCCGGCCGCTACGCCGCCGACAATAGCGTTGTCTTTGCCGCTGCTGGCCGATTGGTCGAGAACGTACGGTGCGCCTGGTGCAGGTGGAATCGGCGCGCCCTCCGCGTGCACTGTGACGGTCGTTCCGTATCTGAAGCGGCCGGCCGCGATTCCGACGACCGCATACGGCAGGAAATTACCCCAGGCATAGCCGGCGCGCGCGCGAAACGTTGCGTAGTCAACCAGCTTAAATGTTGACCGGGCATCGATGGTGACGGCGTTGAGGAAATTGTCCGACGTCACGAACTGCCGTGAGATTGAATCGGAGGCTTCGGTCGCACGGTTTGCGTATTTGTAACCGAGATCGACTCCGACCACGAGCTGATCCCATTGCATGTTATAACCAATATAGCCACCGAACACCGGACCGTTCGTCGTATTCGCCGGCAGAGTTGCCCACGTCGACGGCGAGAATTCGGCTTCCTGTATCGTGTTGCGCAGGATAAAGGCGACGAGCGGGCTGGTGCTGTTGCTAAAATCATTTCTCATAGTTGACCAACCGGCTTCGACGCCGAATTGCCATCCGTCCCAGCGGGCATATGTCGGAGGCGCCAGCGAGCCGCGCAGTGGCCAATCCGCTGCTCCCGCACGCTCGGTCAGCAATATCGCGAGTACTGCGCACAGGGCACAAACTCGAATACGCGCGACAATCATCATCGTCCCTCACAACTGACGCAGCCGCCCCGGCTACCGTTGAAAAGTACGATGGCACCAAATCGTTAATTGCCGCTTAACCTTAATTCTTAACCACGATCGTTCACACATGGCTTCGCTCCCTGAGCCGAATGCTGCAAACAGGTGAAATTCGCTGTTAGGAAATTGTTTACGTCGGACGTTCGTCAACGATTGTGGCGATCAGGCCGCGGCCTGACTCAGCGCTTCGACGACATCGTCAACCACTGATTCGACCAACGTCCTGTCGTCACCCTCGCCCATGACGCGGATGACAGGTTCGGTGCCTGATGGCCGCACGATCAGTCGGCCGCCGCCACCCAGCTTGCGTTCCGCGCTCGCGATCGCCGAACGCACCTTCGCATTTTCGAGTGGCTTGCCGGTCTGGTACCGCACATTCTTCAGCACCTGCGGCAACGGCTCGAAGCGGTGGCACACCTCCGACACCGGCTTGTCGCCCCGCTTGATCACGGAGAGCACCTGCAGGGCGGCGATGAATCCATCACCCGTCGTCGTGTAGTCGGAGAGAATAATGTGTCCGGATGGCTCGCCACCAATGTTGAAGCCGTTCGCCCGCATGTGTTCGAGCACGTATCGGTCGCCGACCGGCGTGCGTACGAGCTCGATACCAAGACCGCCGAGATACCGCTCCAGGCCGAGATTGGACATCACGGTCGCGACGACGCCCGGACGCTGCAGCCGGTTGTCTTGCTTCCAGCTTTCCGCGATGACCGCGAGCAGCTGGTCGCCGTCAACCACGTGTCCGCGCTCGTCGACGATCAAGACACGATCCGCGTCACCATCGAGCGCAATGCCGATATCGGCGCGCATCTCGCGGACCTTTGCGCAAAGCGCGCGCAGGTCGGTCGACCCGCAATCTTTGTTGATGTTGAAGCCGTCCGGATCGACGCCGATCGGAATGACGTCCGCACCCATTTCCCACAGTGCCCCAGGGGCAACGCGATAGGCGGCGCCGTTGGCACAGTCGATGACCACACGCAGGCCTTCGAACGACACGGCCTTGGGCAAGGTCAGCTTGGCGAACTCGATGTAGCGATCCTGCACGCCGTCGATGCGACGGGCACGGCCGAGGTCAGCGCTCTTGGCGAGCTGCTTGCCGAGGTCGGACTCAATCAGGTGCTCGATCTTCTCTTCTGTCTCATCGCTCAGCTTGTAGCCGTCCGGCCCGAACAGCTTGATCCCGTTGTCGTCATAGGGGTTGTGCGAGGCTGAAATCATGACGCCGAGATCGGCCCGCATCGAGCGCGTCAGCATGCCGACCGCCGGTGTCGGGATTGGACCGGTCAGCAGCACGTCCATGCCAACCGAGGTGAACCCGGCCACCAGTGCGGTCTCGATCATGTAGCCGGAGAGTCGGGTATCCTTGCCGATCAAAACGCGGTGCCGGTGATCGCCGTTCTTGAAAATAAGACCGGCGGCCTGTCCGACCTTCAGCGCGAGTTCAGGCGTAATCACGCGATTGGCCCGTCCGCGAATTCCGTCGGTGCCAAAATAGCGGCGACTCATGCAACTTACCCCAGACGCCCAAGCTTTGGTTTGATTGCCCCTGATGCGCCGGATCGACGCGCGGCCAAATTTCTCCAGCCACCGCATATTAATGTCAACGCTGTGAATTTGCTTCAAAAATTGTGAGAGATCATTACCGCGCGCGTTAACCGTTTTTGCCGCGCCGACCCTTGAAAACCGGCTATTTCGCGCCGGGGCGCCGCTGTGCTACCTCATTATTACCGCTGGCAAACCCCCAAAGAACCACTCGCATGAAGAATATCGCCTGCATTGAGGATCTCCGTGCGCTTGCACGGCGTAAGGTTCCAAGAGCTTTTTTCGAATATGTCGATGGCGGCTCCTACAATGAGGAAACGCTGCGGGCGAACCGGGCCGAGCTTGAACCCATCAAACTACGCCAGCGCGTGATGGTCGATGTCTCGGAGCGCAGCCTTGCCACCAGCATCATCGGCCATAAAGTCAGCGCACCATTCGCGCTCGCGCCGATCGGCCTGTGCGGCATGCAGTATGGCGACGGCGAGATCCTGTCTGCGCAGGCAGCAGAAGAGGCGGGGCTTCCTTTCATCCTGTCCACGATGTCGATCAATTCGATCGAACAGGTGGCCGAAGCGACGACGAAGCCATTCTGGTTTCAGCTCTACGTCATTCGCGATCGCGGTTTTTCCAAGGACATTTTATCGCGCGCGGCCAAGGCCGGGTGCAGCGCCTTGGTGCTTACCGTGGACCTGCAGGTTCTTGGCCAACGCCATCGTGACATCCGCAACGGCATGACCGTGCCGCCGCAAATCCGGCTCAAGAACATCATCGACATGGCGACCAAGCCGGAGTGGGTGTTCAGCATCCTCAAAGGCAAGAGCAAGACGTTCGGCAATCTCGCCGGCCATGTGAAAGGCATGGATGACGTCACGTCGCTCGCGCAGTGGACCAACAGTCAGTTCGATCCCGCGCTCAACTGGAAGGACGTCGACTGGATCAAGAAGATTTGGCCAGGGAAGCTCATCATCAAAGGCATTCTTGATGTCGAGGACGCCAAGACCGCAGTGAAGCTCGGCGCCGATGCGATCGTCGTCTCCAACCATGGCGGCCGGCAGCTCGACGGCGCACCGTCGTCGATCTCGGCGCTGCCGGCGATTGCGCAAGCGGTCGGATCGGACACCGAAGTGCTGTTCGACGGCGGCATCCGCACCGGGTCCGACATGCTGCGCGCTCTGGCGCTCGGGGCGCGCGCCTGCCTGATCGGTCGTGCCTATATTTACGGTCTCGGGGCCGGCGGCAAGACGGGGGTCGCCAAGGCGATCGACATCCTGAAGAAGGAGCTCAGCGTCGCCATGGCGCTGACCGGCACAACACGGGTCAGCGACATCGGACCGCAGGTGCTTGTCGGCGGCGAAGGACGAAAGAAACCCGCACGCGCCCGCAAATCCTGACTCAATCTTCCTTCAATCCGTAAGCCAACGCGTTGCCGGTGGCGCCGTAATATTTGAACGGCAGGAACTTGCCGGTCATACCGATTTTGACTCGATCGCCCTTCGGATCCGGCTGGCGGTCGATCGTCATGTCGAAGTCGATAGCCGACATGATGCCATCACCGAATTCCTCCTCGATCAACGCTTTCCACGCCGGCCCGTTGACCATCACCAGTTCGTAGAAGCGGTAGATCAGAGGATCGGTTGGCGGCATCGGCGTAGCCGTGCCACGCATTGGAACCTCGTTGAGCAACGCCTGCTCATTTTTCGTGAGGCCAAACAACTTGGCCGCGGCGGCAGCCATCGGCTTGGTCATCTTTTGCTGACCAAGCACGCCGCCTGTAATCATGACCGGAGACATGCCTCCGATCTGTTCACAGACGTATTTCCACGTCCAACCTTTCTCGCGCTTGATGTCGAGAAGCTTTTCAGTGAGATCGGCGCGGTTCATGATTTTTCCTCCTTACAAGGGTCTAGCTCGCGGCCGCGTGATCACGTGGCCTAGTTGTTGATTTCTGCGCAGCAGCAATACTCGGCTCCGGAAGGCCCGGCCGCACTATCGGCACATGGCGAGGATCGTAATCGTCGCCTATGTCCTTGATGAAGGTCCGGCTTCGACTCACCAGGAAATCGATGATGTGATTACGCGTGGCGTAGTAGAGCGGATGTTTGTGAAAATCATTTCGCGCGCGCTCGCGCGGAAGGGGATTCTCCACGATCTCTGCCAGTACCGCCCCGGGACCGTTTGTCATCAACACAACCTTGTCGGCGAGGTAAATTGCCTCGTCCACATCGTGAGTGATCATGAACACGGTTTGTCCGGTTTCCTGACAGATACGACGGACCTCATCCTGCAGGGTGCCGCGGGTAAGCGCGTCGAGTGCGGAAAACGGCTCGTCCATCAACATGATTTTTGGCTCGATCGACAGTGCGCGGGCGATGCCGACGCGTTGCTTCATTCCTCCCGACAACTCCGAAGGACGCTTGTGCTCGGCGCCCGTGAGCCCGACCAGGTCGATGAATTTTTGCGCGTGCGCGGCGACTTTTGCTTTGTCCCAGTCACGCCATTTCGACGATACAGCATAGGTCACATTGCCCAGCACGGTCCGCCAGGGCAGCAGCGCGTGGCTCTGGAAGATGACCGCGCGATCAAGACTCGGGCCTTCAATCGCCTGACCGTCGACGATGACTGCACCGCTTGAGGGCGCATCGAGTCCCGCCAGAATATTGAGTACCGTCGTTTTTCCGCACCCCGAATGCCCGATGATGCAGGCAAATTCGCCACGACTCATCGCCAGCCAAACATTCTCGAAAACCGTGGTCGCGCTACCGCCAGACGCCGGAAAGCGCCGCGCGATACCTTCGATTGAAATGAAGTGATCGGACATGCTCACTCCGGAAACGTGACCAACCGGGTGAGGCGCGCAAGAATAAGATCAAGCAGCATGCCGACGAAGCCGATAACCAGGATCGCGGTGATGACATTCGTGATCGACAAGTTATTCCACTCGTTCCAGACGAAATAGCCGATGCCAGTGCCGCCGACGAGCATCTCGGCGGCAACGATCACCAGCCAGGCGATGCCGATGGAGATGCGCATTCCGGTGAGGATCGTCGGGGCTGCAGCGGGCAGGATGATGGTGAATGCCCGGCGGAAGGTGCCGACTTCCAGCGTCTTTGCGACATTGAGCCACTCCTGCCTGACCGAGGCAACGCCGAACGCCGTGTTGATCAAGGTCGGCCACAGCGAGCAGATGAAGATCACGAAAATCGACGAAAGGCTCGAATCCTTGATCGTGTAGAGCGCGAGTGGCATCCAGGCGAGCGGCGAAATCGGTTTGAGCACTTGGATGAACGGATCAAGTGCCTTGCTCATCAAAGGCGACATGCCGATCAGAAACCCGGCCGGCACCGCAACCGCAATCGCCAGCAAATAGCCGGCAAACACGCGAGCGATCGAAAAGGCGAGCTGGATACCGACACCCTTGTCGTTTGGGCCATTGTCGTAAAACGGCCGGCGCAGGTGCTCCCACAGTTTCACCCCGACATCGGCCGGGCCGGGCATTGCCGACTTTCCCTGCGTCGCAGTTGCGCCCATGAGCTTGGCGTATTCCGGATCCATGCGTTGCGCGACATCGGAGCCTCGCGTGGCGAGGTGCCACGCGACAAGGAAACTAAATAACAGCGCGAGAGAAACGACGGCCGCGCGCCCGGTCAGCGACGCCGTCTTCATTCAGGCCGCCTTCTTGATCTTGAAGCTCTTGATGTATTCCTCGGGCTTGCCGGGATCGAAGGTCTTGCCCATGACGACGAAGGTCTTCGAGGTCGCCGCTGGCGGGGTGAGCCCGACCTCTTTCATCAGTTTGGCGGTGTCAGTGGCGAGGTATACCTCCTGCGCCACTTTGGCATAGTCGACCTCGCCCTTGATCTGACCCCAGCGCTTCATCTGCGTCATGATCCAGACCGCAAAGGATTGCCAGGGGAATGGATCAAAGTCGACCCGATTGGGCACGCGCTGCACCGTGCCGAGACCGTCGGCGAACGTGCCGGTGAGCACCTGTTCGATCACGGTGACGGGCTGGTTGAGGTAGTTGGCCGGCGCGATCGCTTCGGCGATCTGCTTGCGGTTCTCCGGCTTGGTGGCAAAGGCGGTGGCGTCGATGATTGCCTTGAGCAGCGCCGCGTATGTGTTGGGCGATCCGGTCACGAACTCCTTGGATGCTGAAAACACGCAACAAGGGTGCCCTTCCCAGATTTGTTTCGACAATACGTGAATAAAGCCGACGCCGTCATACACCGCACGCTGGTTCATCGGATCGGGGCCGAGATAACCGTCGAGATTTTCGGCACGCAGGTTGGCGACCATTTCAGCCGGCGGCACCGCGCGGATCTGAACATCCTGATCGGGATCGATCCCGTGCTCCGCGAGATAATAGCGCAGCAGGTAGTTGTGCATCGAATAGTCGAAGGGTACCGCGAACTTGAAGCCCTTCCACGACTTCGGATCGCGCCTGTCCTTGTGCTTGATCGCGAGTGTGATGGCCTGGCCGTTGATGTTTTCGATTGCCGGCGCGGTGTAGGCAATCGGCTGCGAGCCGGCGCCGAGCGTAATTGCAAGCGGCATCGGCGAGAGCATGTGTGCGGCGTCGTATTCCTTGTTGAGCGTCTTGTCGCGAATGACGGCCCAACCCGCAGTCTTGATCACCTCAACGTTGAGGCCGTGCTTGGCGTAGAAGCCCATCGGTTGCGCCATGATGATCGGCGTGCCGCAGGTGATGGGGATGAAGCCAACCTTCAGGTCCTTCTTTTCGATGGCGCCGCCGCTGGCAAAGACTTCCGTCGCGGTCTTCAGCGGGAAGAATTGCGACAATGCGGCGAGCGCCGTGGAAGCGCCAAGTGACTGCAGAAAGGCCCGGCGTCCGATGTCCTTTGGGAAAAGCGCGCGCAGCACCGCCGAAGCGACCACAGTCTCGTAGCGTTTGTCGTCGCTTTCGACCGGGAGACATCGCAGTTGCGCGGTGTGCTGTTCATGTTCGGCCTGGCTGATATGACGGCCGCACGAGCACCCGCTGCTGTTCAAAAAACGCGACGGATCAAAAGGGTTATCGAATGTAGACATGGCACACCCCCTGCTTCACCGGTTTGGTCCGGCGATTTGCCGCCTGATCTGCAAGCCACGTGCCAGAGCAAATGCTGATTTGTGCGGCATTTTGCACGTCAAAATGGCCCCGATTCCGGGCCGAAGCGCGATTCGAAGGCGCGCCGACTGCCCGAAACTTGAGCAGCCGCCCTAAAGTTCGGCATGCTCGCCAACGGTGCAGCGCGTAGGGTGAAGATGATGACGGCTGAGGTATTTGTTGGGAAAGAGAACGGAACGCGCCTACAGCCACACCCACTACGCGCGGCCATTCTCGGAGAGGTTCACGCGCGCCCCTTCACGCCGATCGACACGCCCCGACGTGTCCTGCATTTTGCCTTCGAAACCACCGGCAATGCCGCTAAACGAGACCGTGCTGCCCTTGCCGATTTCTGCGCCCGCCGCGAGCTCGAGCAGCTGAAGCCTTCAGCCAAGCAGCATCGCGTGGTTGTTGGCGGCGTCTTGCTGCGCTGGGAGCAGCATTCGGAATTCACCACTTATACCTGGGAGCTGCCGTCGCCGGACACGACCCCGTTCCAACCTGGCGCAGCGTCGCTGGCGGCGCCCATGGCCACCTTGCCACAACCGGGACCGGTGCTGGTGGCGCTGGATTTGCACCTTTTGGCGGAGAAAAAGAAAAAGCTGCCGATCACAAAGCTGTTCGATCGCGCCAGCCTGGCTGTTGCTGAAAATTCCGATGGCCTTGCCTTGTTCGCCACCGACTTCCAGGCCGATGCGGCAGGATTTGTGCGCATCCTCGTGCTCGACCGCGGCTTGGGAAGCGAACGCGCCGGGGCCGTTGTCCAGCGCATCATCGAGCTGGAGACATACAGGACGTTGGCGCTGCTCGGTCTACCGGAAGCGCAGCGGTTGCTGCCTTCAATCAACCGGATCGAAAAGCGGCTCGGTGAAGTGACCGAGGAAATGCGCGGCACTGACAAGCTCATCGATAACAACCGCCTGCTCGACGAATTGACGGCGTTGGCCTCCGAACTCGAGGCCGGTGCGGCTGCCAGTCTGTTCCGCTTCGGCGCCAGCCGCGCCTATAACGAGATTGTCCAGCTGCGCTTGCAGACCATCGGCGAGCGCAAGGTCGAAGGCCTGCCAACCTGGTCTTCGTTCCTGGCCCGGCGCATGGCGCCGGCTATGCGCACCTGCATCACCACCGAGGAACGTCAAACGAATTTATCCGAAAAATTGGCACGCGCCGCCAATCTGCTGCGCACCCGAGTCGATGTGGAACTGGAGCGTCAGAACCGCGACCTGTTGCGCTCCATGAACGAACGCACGCGACTGCAGTTACGGCTGCAGGCAACAGTCGAGGGCCTCTCTGTCGCGGCGATCAGTTATTACGTGGTCGGGCTGTTCGTATATCTCGTCAAGGGAGCCCACGATGAGGGCCTGCCGGTCGACGTCTCACTCGCCACTGCGCTGTTCGTGCCAGCCGCCGTTCTTGTTATCTGGTGGGTCGTGCGTCGTGTGAGGCGGAGGCATATTGCGGATACGGAATAAAGTTGCGCGGGTCGTCGAAAATCTGTTTCGCCCTGCTCTTTCATCCGATCCGGCGAGGATATATTTTCCCGTTCATGTCGGATGCCGCGCACGCATTGACGCAGCAGTTTCTTGCCTGGGTGGCGGAGGCGCCGCGCAGTTATGCCGAAGCCGATGCCTGGCGCCGGAGTTGCCCGCATCTCTCGATCTGGGAAGACGCCATCTCCGACGGACTGGTGCAGTTCGAGAACGGCAGCAGCATGAAGGAATCGCGGATCGTGCTGACCGCGCGCGGACGCAGACAACTGGGCGGCAGTTGAACGGCCTCTAGGCGTGGGGTTTGTTGACCTCCGCGGCACCCTCTCCCTTGCGCCTTGACCTCCTCGGATCGTTGGAGGACACTAGAACAAACCAAGAACATTAAAGCCGGACGGGCCAACGCACTGGTCCGAATGTATCTGCGTCTTCAAAGGCTTATGGATGATCGACCAACTCCGCCAACGCCTGCAGGCCTTGCAAAAGGCGCCGGGGATCGAAGGCCGCCCCGGCGCCCTGCCCTTCGGCATTCCCGCCATCGATACGATGCTCAGCGGAGGCCTCGCCCGGGGCGCGCTCCATGAAATCGCGGCAACTGGCGAGGCGCATCTTGCCGCAGCGGCCGGGTTTGCTCTGGCAGTGGCGAAGCGTACCGCTCCATCGCCTCGTTTGTTCTGGGTCTCGGAGGATATGGCGTTCGCCGAAAGCGGCGTGCCGCACGGCGCCGGCCTCGATGCCTTTGGCCTCGCTCCGGAGCAGCTGGTGGTGGTGTCCACCACGCATCGCCGCGACCTGCTGTGGGCCATGGAAGAAGCGTTGCGCTGCGGCGCGACCACCGCGGTGATCGGCGAAATGCGCGCCGGCGCAATCGACGGCGTTGCGATACGGCGGCTCTCACTCGCGGCGGCGGGAAGCGGCACGCTGGCTTTGCTGCTGCGGACAGAACCTCCAGGCGACGCCTCGACCGCAGCCACACGCTGGGTCGTCGGTGCAGCATCTTCGATCGTTCCCGGCACACCGCGCGTTGCGGCGCAGCTTGTCCGCAACCGCCGCGGCCCGACCGGAACGTGGATTCTCGAATGGAGTGACAGCGATGGACAATTCATCCTCGCAACGCATGCTCAGCCTTTGGCTGCGCCGGCTCTCGACCGACCGCATCGTCAGGTTGCGTAAGCATGAAACATCCGTGCCGCTGGTCGTCACCGGCAAACGCGGCAATGTCGAAGTTGTTACGGCCGCGGATGACGCGGCAAGACAGCTCGGCCTCACGTCCGGTCTCGCTTTGGCGCAGGCGCGCGCCATGCATCCCGGCATTGACGTCGTCGCTGAAGACGTCGAAGCCGATGCGGCCCTGCTCGATTCCATTGCCGACTGGTGCTTGCGCTACACGCCGCTGGTTGCCTGCGATAGGCCCGATGGCCTGTTGCTCGACATCAGCGGTTGCGCCCATCTTTATGGCGGCGAGCGCGAACTGATCGCCGATCTCGGCGGCCGCCTGGAAAAATCCGGCTTCGCCTATTCGCTTGCCATTGCCGGCACCATCGGCGCTGCCTGGGCTGCCGCACATTATGGCGAACCGGCAAGCTATGCCTGCGGCGAGGAAAGCAGCGTTCTCGCGCCATTGCCGCTCTCCGCGCTGCGGCTTCCGCCGGCGACAGTCGCGAGTCTCGCCCGCGTCGGTCTGAAGCGCATCGGCGGTATCATTGATCTGCCCCGCGCACCGCTGACCGCGCGCTTCGGACCTGACGTGCTGCGGCAGCTCGATCGTGCCCTTGGCCACGACCATGAACCGCTGACGCCGCGCTTGCCGGTCGCACCCTATGTCGCCGAGCAGCGTTTTCCCGAACCGATTGGCCGTGAGGAGGACGTGCTTGCGATCACTGTGCGGCTGGCGCGCCGGCTGCAATCCGCACTGGAGCATGGCGGCGATGGTGTACGCCGCATCGAATTGAGCCTGTTCCGCACCGATGGCGTGGTACGCCGCATCGCCGCCGGCACTTCGCGGCCGTTGCGCAATCCGGAGGAAATCCGGGCACTGTTCGTCGAGCGGCTCGCCGCACTCGCCGACGCGCTCGATCCCGGTTTCGGCTTCGATATGGCGCGCCTGTCGGTGCTCGTCGCCGAGCCCTGCCCGCCCGAACAGATCGGTATCGCCGGCGGGGAAGATACGGCCGAACTCTGCCGGTTGATCGACCGGCTGAGCGCACGGCTGGGCCCGCGCCGTATACGCCGCCTGGTTGCGCAGGACAGCCATATTCCGGAGCTGGCCGAAACCGCTATGCCGGCGCAGGCCGTCAATGGCGACACCGGCTGGAGCACGTTCCGCCGTTATCGCAACGAGGTTGATCTGCCGCCGCGCCCGCTGCGGCTGCTGGCACGGCCGGAGCCGATCGAAGCGGTGGCGGAAGTGCCGGATGGCCCGCCGTTGCGCTTCCGGTGGCGGCGTGCGCTGCACGAGGTGGTTGCCGCCGAAGGGCCGGAACGCATCGAAGGCGTCTGGTGGAGCGAGCACGGCGGGCCTGCGCGCGATTACTTCCGCGTCGAGGACAAAAGCGGACTTCGATTCTGGCTGTTCCGCGCCGGACTCTACCGCGACCTCGCGCATGGCGCCGGTGCGCCGGCGTGGTTCCTGCACGGGACGTTTGCCTGAGGCTGAAGCGTAATGCGTTATCTCGAATTTGCCGCCGCTTCGAACTTCTCCTTCCTGCGCGGAGCTTCGCATCCGGAAGAATTGATGGTGCAGACCGCTAGTATCGGCCTTGCCGGGCTTGGCTTGTGCGACCGCAACTCGGTCGCCGGGGTGGTGCGCGCGCATCTGGCCAAACGCGAGCAGAACTTGACGCTGCGTTATCATCCGGGCGCGCGGCTCGTGTTTGCCGACAATACGCCCGACATTCTGGTGTATCCGCGTAATCGCGCCGGCTGGGGAAGGCTGACCCGCCTGCTGACGCTCGGAAATCTTCGCGCCGAAAAAGGCAAATGCACTCTGCATCTCGACGATCTGCTCTCGCATGCCTTCGGGCTCGAATTGATCGCCATGGGTGGTCACGCACGGTTCCTGGCGCGCCTGCGCGAGGCTGCACCGCATCGGGTCCGCCTCGCTGCTTCCATGCTCTATCGCGGGCACGACCGCGCCAGGCTGGCGCGTACAAAAACCATCGCGCGCGATGCGCAAGTGCCGCTGATCGCCGCCAACGATGTGCTCTATCATCATCCCGACCGGCGGCCGCTTGCCGACGTGCTCACCTGCATTCGCGAGAAAACCACCATCGAACGGGCCGGGCGCAAGCTCGCCGTCAATGCCGAGCGATATCTGAAGCCGCCGCAGGAAATGCTGCGGCTGTTCCGCGATGCGCCGGAAGCGATTGAAGAAACACTGGTGCTCAGCGATGCGCTTTCTTTCTCGCTCGACGAATTGCGCTATGAATATCCGGATGAAGAGGTTCAGGGTTTCGACAATGCCCAGGACGCGCTGGCTCATCTCACTTACGAAGGTGCTGCTCGCCGCTATCCGGCAGGCATCCCGGACAAGGTGCGCGACAACCTCGAGCACGAGCTCAAGCTGATCGCGCAACTGCAATACGCGTCTTACTTTCTCACCGTCCATGACATCGTGCGCTTCGCACGCTCGCAGGGCATCCTTTGCCAGGGGCGCGGCTCGGCCGCCAATTCCGCGGTCTGTTTCTGCCTTGGCGTGACGGAAGTCGACCCCGACCGCGCCGATCTGCTGTTCGAGCGGTTCATCTCGCCCGAGCGGCGCGAACCACCCGATATCGACGTCGATTTCGAGCACGAGCGGCGCGAAGAGGTTATCCAGTACATCTACGGGAAATACGGACGCGACCGCGCCGGCATCGCCGCCACCGTGATCTCGTATCGCGGGCGCTCGGCGATCCGCGAAGTCGGCAAGGTCTTCGGCCTCTCCGAGGATGCCATCGGCGCGCTGTCATCCTCGATCTGGGGAGGCGGTGGCGGTGCGGTATCGAAGGACGCCGTCACCCGCACCGGCCTCGATCCGCATAGCCGCCGCATGCGCCAGATCCTTGCACTGGCGCGCGAAATCAACAGCTTTCCGCGTCATCTTTCCCAGCATGTCGGCGGCTTCGTCATCACGCGCAGCCGACTCGACGAGGTGATGCCGATCGGCAATGCGGCGATGGACGACCGCACCTTCGTCGAGTGGGACAAGGACGATCTCGACGCGCTGGGTATTCTCAAGATCGACGTGCTCGGACTCGGCATGCTGTCGTGCCTGCGCAAGGCGCTCGATCTGCTCGACGGGCATTACGGCGAGCGATGGACGCTTGCCTCCATCCCGCCCGAAGATCCCGCCGTCTACAACATGCTCGGCCGCGCGGATTCGCTCGGCGTGTTCCAGGTGGAAAGCCGCGCGCAGATGACCATGCTGCCGCGCCTGAAGCCGAAGAATTTCTACGATCTGGTGATCGAGGTGGCGATCGTGCGGCCGGGACCGATCCAGGGTGACATGGTGCATCCTTATCTGCGCCGACGCCGCGGGCAGGAACAGGTGACCTATCCGTCGAAAGCGCTCGAAGCAGTGCTGGCAAAGACCCTGGGCGTGCCGTTGTTCCAGGAGCAGGCGATGAAGATCGCGATCGTCGCCGCCGGTTTCACACCTTCCGAAGCCGACAGGCTTCGCCGCGCCATGGCAACCTTCAAGCGCGTCGGCACCATTGGCACGTTTCAACGCAAGATGATCGACGGCATGCTGGCCAACGGCTACGAGCGCGATTTTGCCGAGCGCTGTTTCCAGCAGATCGAAGGCTTCGGCGAATACGGCTTTCCCGAAAGCCACGCGGCGAGCTTTGCGCTACTGGTCTATGCCTCGGCCTGGCTGAAATGCCGCTATCCGGATGCCTTTGGCGCAGCACTTTTGAACGCGCAGCCGATGGGTTTCTACGCGCCGGCCCAGATTGTGCGCGATATGCGCGAACACGGTGTCGAGGTGCGCCCGCCGGACATAAATCACTCGCACTGGGATTCAACGCTCGAACCGGGTCCCCGCGCGGCCGAGTGCATGCATGACCTTCATCGCGAGATGCGGAACGATGTCCGGACAGTGCACGCAGTGCGTCTCGGCCTGCGCGAGATCAAGGGGCTGCGTGAGGAAGACGTCAGGCTGATCATGGAAAGGCGCGGCGGCGCCTACGATTCCATGCGCGATGTCTGGTTGCGCACCGGGCTTTCGCCGCGCGTGCTGGAGCGGCTGGCAGATGCTGATGCCTTCGGCTCGCTCGGTCTCACCCGCCGTGAAGCGTTATGGGCGGCCAAGTCACTCGGACGCGTCGGCGACCGCGATGATGATCTGCCGCTGTTTGCAACTGGCGGCGCCCCACAGGCGCGCATTGTCTCACAGGAACCAGACGTGCGGCTGCCGCCGATGCCGGTCGGAGAGGAAGTCATCAACGACTACCGCTTCCTGCATCTCTCGCTGCGCGCGCATCCGTCGCAATTCCTGCGCGCCGATCTCGATGCGCGCGGAATCAAGCAAAACGAGACGCTGCGCCGGGCGGCCTCAGGCATGCGCACGCGCATCTCCGGCCTGATCACCTGCCGTCAGCGTCCGGGCTCGGCGAATGGCGTGGTGTTCATGACCATCGAGGATGAAAGCGCCGTCGCCAATGTAATCGTGTGGCCGAAAGTGTTCGAACGCCTGCGGCCGATCGTTTTAGGCGCGCGCTATGTGGCGGTCATCGGACGCGTGCAGGAAGAATCGGGCGTCATTCACGTTGTCGCCGAGCAATTGGAAGATCTCACTTATTTGCTTGCGCAACTCGCCGAGCATGGCGCCGAGATCAACGGCCTCGCGCGTTGTGACGAGGTTCGCCGGCCGATCGAGGAGCAACGCGAGGCACGCCGTACCGGCAGCCGGCGCAACCGCCTCGTCAGCCTGATGCGCGAAATGCCGGAGCTTGCGGGCGATCTTGGCGTCTCCGCCCGCGGCTCGGCGCACGCACCCACGCGAAGGGCTATTGCGGCACCACCTCGCCGCGCCCGACATTGACCCGGTTGGTCTCAAGCGAACCATCCGGCTTTTTGACCGCACGCACGATCGCGATAAGCGCGCCGGGCTTCAGCTCGCTCTTGTCACCTGCCTGATAAGCGAGAATGCGGGCGTCCGGGGGCACCAGGATTTTCTTCTCCCCGTCCTTGTATTTAACGATCACCACGCGTCCATCGACGCTGGCGACCGTCTGATCGACGGTGCCGTTCGTCATCGTGCTGTTCGGCCGTGCATCCCAGGGCCGGTGACCTTCGTTCAACCCACGCTGCGACTCCGCCAGGACCGTCACTTGAATCGCACGCTGGCTCCCGTCCGACTGCGGGGTAGCGCCGACGCCGATATAGGCACCCGGCTTGATGTCGGCGATCGTCACCTCGGCAACGCCGAACACGGTGGCATCCGCGGTGAGATTGACCTTCACCTCACCGAGCTTTTCCGATTTGATTGCCAGCACGTGGCCGTCGAAATTTTCGACGGCCCCGACAACGCGGACGGCGGCAGGCTGCTGCGCAAGTGCGCCAGCAGCCGCTGCAACAACGATGATCGTTGCAAAGATGCCCTTAAACATCACATCGCCGGCGTCACGTTGCGGCCTATATACAGCGTCTTCGCCAGCACCGAACCGTCCGGCTGCTTGTCCCAGCCGAAAATGATCATCGGCGTTCCGGCCTTGATCTCTTCTTTCTTGGCCGGCGCTGCGGCGGCGATAATGGTCTGCGGCGTGACAATGACCTTCTTTTCTCCGTCCTTGTATTTCACAGTCAGAACGTCGCCGTCCTTCTCTTTCACCATGCTCGTCACGTACGCATTGGTCATTGTGCTGTTCGGCCGTGCATCCCAGGGACCATGCCGGTCGGGCACGACTCCGCGCTGCGCCGGCAAAAAGATATGAACCGAGAAGGCCTCGATGCTGTCATCCGGCTTGGGCATGCCGGCAATGCCGATAAAGGTGTCAGTCTTGATGTCGGCAAGCGATGCCTTCTCGAGCGCCGATACCCGCGCATCGTCAGCGAGCTTCACATTGAGCGTCGTGCCGTCCCGTGCCTTGAGGACATAAGTCGCGCCATCGACTTTCTCGACCTGCCCGCGAATACGCCCCGGCTGTTGCGCCTGGGCGGCTGTCGCGAAAAGCAAAGCAATTGCCACCGTGCCGATTGCGCGGCGCGTCATATTCAATTTGTACATTTTAATTCCTCCCGATCCGGTGCCGACATGGAGCCGGCTTAATCAGGCGAATAACCCCGCGATTGTCACCCTTATTCCGTACCGGAAACGCTCACTTCTTCTTGAGCAAATCGGCCTCGACCATAGCGCGCAGCTCGGGCGTCACCTCAGGGCGCACGCCGAACCAGAGTTGAAATCCCCGGACCGCCTGATGCAGCAACATGCCAAGCCCATCCGCCGTTCGCAGGCCCCGCGCGCGCGCCGACGCCAGCAATCCCGTCTCCAGTGGAGCATAGACGAGATCGGCCACGACAAGCGAGGCTGGACAGCGCAGGTGTATCTCCAGCGACGGCTGCCCGACCATGCCCAAAGTGGTCGTATTGACCAGTATTCCGGCACCGCCGAGCAGACCGGTGGTCTCATTCCAACCTGCAAGGTGCACGCGCGCCCCGAATTTTTTCTTCAACGCTTGCGCTCGCTCGCGCGTCCTGTTGATCACGTAGACACGACCGACCTCGCGCTGGAGCAACGCAAACACCACCGCGCGTGCGCCGCCACCGGCGCCAAGCACGACGGCGGTCTCGAGGCCGCGGTCCCATCCCGGCGCCGCCACGTGGAGATTGGCAAGAAAACCTTCGACGTCGGTGTTCGTCGATCGCAACGTGTCGCCGTCGTGCCAAAGCGTGTTGGCCGCACCGACCGCACGCGCGCGATCGTCCGGCTCCGACATTGCCAGCGCGACCTCCTTGTGCGGCACCGTGATATTTGCGCCGATATAGCCGTGGGCGCGCAGATTCTCGACAAACGCCGCAAACTTGTCGGGTGGCACCGCTTCACGCCGATACTCAGCATCGAGCTTGTGCTGCTTGATCCAATAGTTGTGAATCAGTGGGGAACGCGAATGACCGGCAGGCCAGGCGATGACACAGACAGCTTTGTGTTCTTTACTCATTACTTCGCTACATTATGTTGCTTCGGCGATCGGTGCATGTAATCCGCCCCGCGCGACCCGTCAACGCTTGCGAATTTACTTCCGTTTCAGTAACGCACGAACGAGATTCCCATGAAAGCTATTTTTCTTGACTGCAACGATCAGCTTGCTCCCGTCTGGGAACATGTTGTCCGGGCGGACGATCCTCCCATCGACGTGAACCGCAAGACGTTTGCACGCGATGAGCTGCCACGCATCATCGGCGGCTACGACATCGCAATCGATGACCATTCTTACATGCCGACACCTCTTGTCGCCCAATGTCCGGAACTCAAGCACATCGTTTTCCTGGGCACGGGTCCGGCGAGTTACATGAATGTCGGCGAACTCAATGAACGCGGCATCAAGGTGCATATCATAAAGGGTTACGGTGATACCGCGGTCGCCGAGCACACCATCGCCCTGATGTGGGCATGCGCGCGCGATATCGCGCGAATGGACCGCGAGGTGCGCCGCGGCGTATGGACGCCGCATGAAGGCGTCCAGCTTCTGGGCAAAACCTTGGGCGTGATCGGACTCGGTGGCATCGGCCGCGAGGTGGCGCGCATCGGCAAAGGCATGGGCATGAACGTGATTGGCTGGAATCGGACGAAGCGCCCGGAGGTCGAAGTGCCTCTGGTCGACATAGACGCACTGCTCGCACGCTCGGACATCGTGTCAATGAACCTGACGCTCGGTGATGAGACGCGCGGATTTCTCTCCGCCGAACGGATCGCGCGCATGAAAAAAGGCGCCATCTACATTAATACCGCCCGCGGCGCGCTGGCCGATGAGACAGCGTTGATCGCGGCGCTTCAAAGCGGGCACATCCGTCATGCAGGTCTCGACGTCTTCCACAATGAGCCGCTATCGCCCGATCATGTGCTCGCAAAGCTCGAGAACGTGACACTGTCCGCGCACGCGGCATTCCGCACGCCTGAGGCGTCCGAAACATTGCTGCGCCGTGCGATCGATATCGTGAAGGCCATTTCCTAGCCGTGTCAGGCCGCATTGACCTGCCCGCGTTACCGGTCACAATAAGAAAAAATGGGGAGGAGACGTGAAGCCGGCGCCATTCGCATACACCAAGGCGAAAACGCTCAAGGAGGCGGTGACGCTCCTCGCCAAGCACAAGGACGATGCGCGGCTGCTCGCCGGCGGACAGAGCCTGATCGCCACGCTCAATATGCGACTGTCGGCACCTGATCTGCTGATCGACATCAACGGCATCAAGAACCTCAACGGCATCGCCAAGAAGGGCAAGTACGTCGAGATCGGGGCGCTGGCGCGTCACGCTCAGGTCGAGCATTCGGATGTGGTCGCAAAGCATGCGCCCCTGATCGCGCTTGCGATGCCGCATATCGGTCATCCGGCAATTCGCAACCGCGGCACCTTCGGCGGGTCCATCGCTTTTGCGGATCCGGCGGCCGAATTGCCGGCTTGCCTGCTGGCACTCGGCGGCGAGATCGACATCGCAGGCCCGCGCGGAAAGCGCAAAGTAAAGGCCGACGCTTTTTTCAAGGGCCTGTTCGAAACCGCCCTGCGCCCGCAGGAAATGATTACAGCCGTACGTATTCCTGCTGCCGACAAGACCACGCGCGTTGGCTTTGCCGAGCTGGCACGCCGTCACGGTGACTACGCCATTGTCGGCCTGGCAGCGAGCGCGCGCGGCAACGCCAAAGGGCTCGCCGACGTGCGGCTCGCTTATTTCGGTGTCGGCAATACGCCGGTCCGTGCGAAGAAAGCCGAAGCGGCGCTTGCCGCCGGCGATGTCGACGCGGCCGTCAAAGCGCTCGATCTTGATCCACACGACGACGTGCAGGCGACGGCGAAGACGAAGAAGCACCTGGCCGGTGTCCTGCTCCGCCGCGTCGCGAAGCAATTGATGGAGGCGCGCGGATGAGCAACTACGCCGTCGATGTTTCCCTGACGGTCAACGGCGAACGCGTTCAAAAGCGGGTCGATGCACGCAAGACGCTGGTCGACTTCCTGCGCGACGACCTTTTTCTCACCGGGAGTCATGTCGGCTGCGAGCACGGCGTGTGCGGTGCCTGCACCGTGCGTGTCGACGGCGAGATCGTGCGCGGTTGCCTGATGCTCGCCGCCCAGTGCGACGGTGCCAAGGTGGAGACCATCGAGGGGCTTTCCGACTCAGGCGAGATTGCCGACCTGCAGGCGGCGTTTGAGCAGCGCAATGCGCTCCAGTGCGGATTCTGCACCCCCGGCATGCTGGCCGCGGCCCAAGACCTGCTGAAGCGCGCAAAAAAGGTGCCGAGCCGGGACGAAATCCGTGAGCATCTGTCGGGCAACTACTGCCGCTGTACCGGCTATCACGCGATCGTGGATGCCGTTGAAGCAGTGGCCCAGGGGCGGGCGAAAGGACGGTAAGCCATGAACGAGCACGCCCATCCGCTGTCGGTGTCGGAACGTGCCGACGAGCTCGAAGAAGAAAAGATGCACGAGATGGAGCGCATCATCACCAAATCGACCATCGCACACCTGATGGACGGTGAAGTGAAGATGGATACCAGCCCTGAAATGAAGGCAAAGTATCCGGGCAAGTTTTTCCTGATGGGCGACGACCCGCGGCTGCCGCCAATGCCGGAGAAGCCGACGCTTGTGGACTACTTCCGCCATCGCTTCGCGTCGACCGCGCACCTTCTGCAGAGCGCCACGCACGCCCTCAAGGGAGGACAACCAGAAAAGGTGGTGCTCGCCTGCCTGCTGCACGACATTGCCATCGTCAGCTTCATTCGCTGCGACCACGGTTATTGGGGCGCACAGATGATCGAGCCCTATGTCGATGAGGAAGTGGCCTGGGCGGTGAAGACCCACCAGGCGCTCCGCTTCTTCCCCGACGAGTCGGTCGGCTATGGTTATCCAGCTCTTTACAAGGAACTGTTCGGTCCCGACTACAAGCCGGAGCCCTACATCGTCGAGGAATACAAGCGCGCACGAGCGCACAAGTGGTACATGACCTCGCGCCTGATTTGTGTGAACGACATCTATTCGTTCGACCCGAATGCCAAGGTCAACCTCGACGACTTCGTGGACATCATCGGCCGCAATTTCAAGCAGCCGAAAGAAGGCCTTGGCCTCGACAACAGTCCATCAGCGCACATGTGGCGCACGATTCTGTGGCCGACCCGGTTCCTGTGAGGCTGCACATCTATGAAAATCGTCGATGACTCCCCGCCCGTTTTAAGTGCCCTCGATCGGCCGAATTCATACATCGGCCGGTCGGTGCCGCGCCCGAACCTGCAGCGGCTGTCGCAGGGCCGCGGTCAATATGTCAGCGACGTCGTGTTGCCGCGCATGGCGCACGTGGCCTATGTCCGCTCGCCGCACGCTCATGCCCGCATCGTCAAGATCGCGACCGATGCCGCAAAGAAATCGCCCGGTGTCATTGCTGTTGTCACCGGCCCCGAGATTGCAAAGGTCATGACGCCATGGGTGGGGGTGCTGACCCACCTCAAGGGGTTAAAATCCGCGCCGCAGGCGCCGATCGCCGTCGAGCGCGCCTGCTGGCAGGGTGAAGCCGTCTGCGCCGTGGTCGCAAACAGCCGCGCCGAAGCCGAGGACGCTTGCGAGCTGGTCGAAGTGAAATACGAAGAGCTTCCCCCGGTTACCGACCCGGAGGTCGCACTCGACCGCAAGACACCGGTGATTCACTCCTCGCTCGGCGACAATCTCTGCTTCGAGCGCAAGCTCGACGTCGGCGCGGTCGACAAGGCGTTCGCGGAATCCGACGCCGTGGTCGAGACCACTTTCCGCTTCGGCCGCCATACCGGTGTCACCAACGAGCCGCGCTCGATCGTCGCCGACTGGAACGAAGGCGAGCAGCGGATGACCGTGTATCAGGGCACGCAGGCTCCGCACATGATGCAGAACCTGTTCGCCAAGCATCTCGGCATCGCCGAGCATCAGGTGCGCGTTCTCACCAAGGATGTGGGCGGCTCGTTCGGCATCAAGGTGCACACTTACGCCGACGAAATGGCGACGGTCGCCCTGTCGAAACTTTTGAAGCGCCCAGTGAAATTTGTCGCCGACCGAATCGAAAGCTTCGTCACCGACATCCATGCGCGCGATCACCGTATCAAGGCCAAGATCGGCGTCAGCAAGGACGGCACCATCAATGCCTTCGAAATCGATGACCTGACCGGGATCGGCCCCTACTCCGTCTATCCGCGCACCAGCGGCATCGAGGCCAACCAGATCGTCAACCTGGTCGGCGGACCGTACAAGTGCCCGAACTACCGCGCACAAGCGCGCGTCGTGTTCCAGAACAAGAACGTGATGTGCCAGTACCGTGCGGTTGGCCACCCGATTGCCGTTGCCGTCACGGAAGGCCTGGTTGAGCTCGCCGCCGCCAAGATCGGCATGGACCCGCTTGAGCTGCGCCGGCGCAACCTCATTCCAGACGATGCCTATCCGACACAATCGGCCGCGGGCCTGAAATTCGAGCTGCTGTCGCACCATGAGGCGCTCGCCCATCTCGATTCGATGATGAACTACGCCGGCCTGCGCGCGGAACAGAAGAAGCTACGGGAAAAAGACGTTTATCGCGGCATCGGTTTTGCAAGTTTCATCGAGGTGACGAACCCGTCAGCTGCATTCTATGGCGTCGGCGGCGCCCGCATTACCTCGATGGACGGCGCGACCGTCAAGCTCGACGCACAGGGCGCGATCATCGTGCACACCGGCGTCACCGAGCAGGGCCAGGGCGCGGAAGCTGTCGTCGCGCAATGCGTGGCATCGTCGTTCGGCGTGCCGATTGAAAAGGTGCGCGTCGTCACCGGCGACACCGACAACACGCCGTACGGTGGCGGAACGTGGGCATCTCGTGCAGCCGGCATCGGCGGCGAAGCGGCCTGGCAGGCTGGCAAGGCGCTGCGGGCCAACGTTGTTGCGGTTGCCGCAGCCATGCTGCAGGCAAAGCCGGAAGATCTCGACATTCGCAACGGCGTTGTCGTGGACAAGCACAATGGCACCGAGCGCCTGCCCCTCGACGAGCTCGCGCGTGTCGCCTATTTCCGTCCCGACACCTTACCCCCCGGCTTCCAGGCCGAGCTGATGGCGACGCGCCATTATGTGCCGCGCGCGTGGCCGTTCGCTTTCACGAACGGCATTCAGGGAAGTTATCTCGAAGTCGACGTCGACACCGGCTTCGTGAAGTTGCTGAAGCATTGGTGCGTGGAAGATTGTGGCACCATCATTAACCCGCAGCTGGTCGATGAACAAATCCGCGGCGGCGTCGTGCAGGGCATTGGCGGCGCGCTATTCGAGCATTGCCTCTACGACGAGCGCGGCCAGATGCTCAACGGAAACATGGCCGACTACCTTGTACCGATGGCGGCAGAAATGCCGGACATCGAGTGCGGCCATGTTGTTTCGCCGACTGCCGACAGCGAACTCGGCGCCAAGGGCGCCGGCGAAGCAGGCACTGCCGGCGCGCCCGGATCGGTGATGAACGCGATCAACGACGCGCTGCGCCCGCTCGGGGCGCAGCCGCTCACCGATATGCCGTTCACGCCCGACAAGATCCTGCGTGCGCTGGGTAAGGTCTGAGCGATCCCGTGAAAGTGTCGATCAGAATTTGATCATGTCGCTCTTTGTCAGTGTCGTCTTGGCCGACACCGATGGCGCGTTCATGAAAGTAAAGACGGTGCTGTATTCAGCGTACGGATCAACTGCCGACATGCCGTCGACCGGGATGATCACATTCATGCCGCGGAGCGCAGCGCCGCTCGCGGTGTAGAGGACGGCGCCATTGGACGAGGTGCCCGCAGCAATGACCGTCGTTATGCCTTTGTCTTTGAGGATCTTCTCGAGATCGGTCTTTAGAAACTTGTCCGGCCCGGAGAGAACCGATGCCTCGCCCGCCGCCGGCGCCACGTCCTTGATCACGTCTGCCGCCGTGGTGTTGGCAATCAGGCTGTACACTACGGTCGCCTTGGCCGCGCGCGCGGCATCGAGCAGTTTTTTCATTGCCGGGATCGTATCGAGGCAGCGCGGACGCTTGCCGCAGTTCTGATTCATGAAATCGAGCATCAGTAGTGCCGTCGTCTTGGGGTCCACGGTCACCGGCTTCAGCGTGGGCGCGGCCGGCGCTTTGATGCTTGCCCACTCATCGACAATGTTGTTCGCCTGGGCAGGTAGCGTCAGCGTGGCCATCACTGCGACGGTGGCGATCAGATTGCGTTTCATGAATATTCTCCCTCGATGGCCGGCTTTTTGAACGAATGCTTGTGGGCCGGATCATGCGCAAGCAAAGCGCGTTCGTCAAAGCGGCAACGCCGTACCCCGCTTGCTGAAACACGGGTGCTCAGCGCAATATTGCGAGGACACGAACAGCAATTTTGACGCTGCGAAAAAACGGAAGAACCGGAAGGAACTGCTTCATGAATATCAAGGTCGGCAAGCAAGCGATCGCCGAAGCTACCCAAAAGCTCAAGAACTGGGGACGCTGGGGCAAAGAGGACCAGATCGGCACGCTCAACCACGTGATGCCTGAGGACATTGTAAAGGCGGCGAGCCTGATCCGCTCCGGCAAGGTCTTCGCGCTCGGTATTCCCCTCGATCGCACCGGTCCGCAGACCGGATTGTTCGGCGGGCGCTTCAACCCGATCCATCAGATGCTCGCCACCGGCACTGATGCAATCGCCGGTCAGCAGGACTGGAACAAGATCCGTTACGCCGACGACACGCTGACGCTATGCGTCCAGGGCGCGACGCACTGGGACGCCTTGGGCCACATTTTCTATGAGGACAAAGCCTACAACGGATACGACGCCAAGTTGATCGACTCGCGTGGCCTCTCGGTGCTCGGCATCGAGCACTCCAAGGACAAGATGGTCGGCCGTGGCGTGCTGCTCGACATTGCGCGCTTCCGCGGCGTGAAGTGGATGCAAGACGGCGAGAGCATTTCGAATGACGAGCTCGACCAGTGCGCCAAGCAACAGAACGTGTCGATCGGGCGCGGCGATTTCGTCCTTATCCGCACCGGGCAGATGGAACGCTGCCACGCGGAGAAGGACTGGGGCGGCTATGCCGGCGGCGACGCGCCGGGCGTGAAGTTCGAGAACTGCTACTGGTGCCAGGAAAAGCAGATTGCCGCGATCTGCACCGATACCTGGGGCGTGGAGGTACGTCCCAACGAAACGAAGGAAGCCAACCAGCCCTGGCACTGGGTCGTGATCCCCGCCATGGGTCTCTGCATGGGCGAGATTTTTTATCTCAAGGAGCTCGCGGAAGATTGCGAGCAGGATGGGGTCTACGAATTTTTCTTCTGCGGCCCTCCGCTGCTCATTACCGGCGGAACAGGCTCACCGATCAATCCGCAGGCCATCAAGTAATCCTGCGCCACAAAAGAGTGCCACCCCCGGCTGGTCGCCGGGGGTCCGTTTTTTGGGCTACAGTTCGACGACCAAGTAAATGTCAGGGTCAGTCCGGTGGTGACGAGAAATAAGTAGGAGGGACATCATGGCTCGCTGGCTCAAACGCGGGATGGACGCGGGCGCGATCAAGGCCGCCGACGCCAAAGTGCGCGAGACCGTGGAATCCATCCTCGCCCAGGTCGAGGAGCGGAAGGACGCCGCAATCCGCGAGCTGTCAGAGAAATTCGACAAGTGGTCGCCGAAGGATTTCCACCTCCCTCCCTCCGAGGTCGAGCGCGCCATCGCGCAAGTGCCGAAGCGGGATATCGAGGACATCAAGTTCGCGCAGGCCCAGGTGCGCAACTTTGCGCAAAAGCAGCGCGACACCATGCTCGACCTCGAGGTCGAAACCTTGCCGGGCGTCGTGCTCGGCCATCGCCACATCCCGGTCAATTCGATTGGGTGTTACGTCCCGGGCGGCCGCTATCCGATGGTCGCCAGCGCGCACATGTCGATCGTCACTGCCAAGGTCGCGGGGGTGAAACGCATCATTGCCTGCGCACCGCCGTTCAAGGGCGGGCCGCATCCGGCGATCGTCGCAGCCATGCATTTCGGCGGCGCCGACGACATTTATGTATTGGGCGGCGTGCAGGCAGTTGCCGCCATGGCGCTCGGCACGGAATCCATCAAGCCGGTCGACATGATCGTCGGACCCGGCAATGCCTACGTCGCGGAAGCGAAACGCCAGCTGTTCGGCCGGGTCGGCATCGACCTGCTTGCCGGGCCGACCGAGACCTTGATCATTGCGGACGACACGGTTGACGGTGAGATTTGCGCGACCGACCTGCTCGGCCAGGCCGAGCACGGGCCAACCTCGCCCGCCGTTCTCATCACCAATTCGGAAAAGCTTGCGCGCGACACCATGAAAGAGGTCGAGCGGCTGCTGAAGATCCTGCCGAGCGCCGACCTCGCCGGCCAGGCCTGGAAGGACTACGGCGAGGTGATCGTCTGCGACGATGAAGCCGAGATGGTCGCAGAGGCCGACCGCGTGGCGTCCGAGCACGTCCAGGTGATGACGCGCGATCCCGACGTCTTTCTCAACGGCATGAAAAACTACGGCTCGCTGTTCCTCGGGCCGCGCACCAATGTCGCCTACGGCGACAAGGTGATCGGCACCAATCACACGCTACCGACCAAGAAAAATGCGCGTTTCACCGGCGGGCTATGGGTCGGCAAATTCATCAAGACCTGCACCTACCAGAAGGTGCTGACCGACGAGGCCAGCGCCAAGATCGGCGAAGTGTGCTCGCGGCTCTGCGTGCTGGAAGGCTTCCTGGCGCATGCCGAACAGGCGAATGTGCGCGTGCGCCGCTACGGCGGCCGCAATGTGCCCTACGCGCAGGCGGCGGAATGACGGTCGAGCTGACCAGGACGCCTTCCTTCCGTCTCGACGGCAAGCGCGCGCTGGTGACGGGAGCCAGCCGCGGCATCGGGCTTTCGGCGGCTTCGGCGCTGGCCGATGCCGGTGCCCATGTCACGCTCGCTGCGCGCACCACGAAGGAGATCGAGGAAGCGGCCGACGCTATTCGTGCCCGCGGGCAGAAAGCAGAGCCGCTAACGCTCGATGTGCGCGACTTAGATGCAATGAAAGCGAGTATCGCCGCGCAAGCGCCGTTCGACATCCTTGTCAACAACGCCGGCACCAACAAGCCGGCACCCTTTGTCGATGTGAAGGTCGAGGATTTCGATTTCGTATTTTCGCTCAACGTGCGCGCCGCCTATTTCGTGGCGCAGGCGGTCGCGCGCAACCTGATCGAGGCGAAGAGGCCAGGCTCCATCATCAATATGTCGTCGCAGATGGGCCATGTCGGCGGGCCCACCCGCACGGTCTACTGCGCGACCAAACATGCGATGGAAGGCTTCACCAAGGCCATGGCAATCGACCTTGCCCCACACAAGATCCGCGTGAACACGCTGGCGCCGACCTTCATCGAGACGCCGATGACTCGCCCCTTCTTCGAGAACAAGGCATTCCGTGAGGACACCCTGCGACGGATCAAGCTTGGGCGCCTCGGCCAACTCGAAGACCTCACAGGCGCGATCGTGTTCCTGGCGAGCGACGCCGCCGCACTGATGACTGGGACGTCGCTGGTTGTCGATGGTGGCTGGACGGCGGAATAGCTATTTCAAAGGCGGCAGATCCGCGAAATATTCCGGGTGCTCCTTCTGCACCGCCTCCATGAATTGCGGACGGAACAGGCTCGGCACGTTGAGTCGGGGCGCGCCCTTGAGCGTGTTGGTGAGCACCTCGTCCTCGGCATTCTCGAAGGCGCGCAACACTTTCGGCGACATGCGCGGATCGAAAGAAATATGCTTGACCGCCTTTTTGCCGATGGCGACGTCGGTGCCTGGCACCCATTTGGCGAAGATCTCCACCGCCTCATCGCGATTGTTGCGCGTGAAATGCGAGGACTGTGCCAGCCCGGCAGCGATGCTCTTGATCACCACCGGCTTCGTATCGACGGTCGGACCGTGCGCGACCGCAACCATCACGTAGGACATGTGTTGCCCGCCGCGGATGACGAGATAGGACTCGGGCACCTGGGTCAGCGCCTGCGTCACATAGGGCTCCCAGGTCACGATGGCGTCGACTTTGCCATCTTTCAGCGCCGGCGCCAGACCGAATTGCGACCAGATGTTCTCGATGGTGATGTCATCGTACTTCACTCCGGCACGGCGCAGCACCATCTTGAAATATTCATCGGACGTCTGGCCGCGCGCGAGGCCGACGGTCTTGCCCTTGAGATCGCCGATCTTGCCGACATCGATGCCCCGGCCCTTCTTGGTGACGATGGCGAGCGGCGTATCGCAATGATCGTCGGTGGCGTCGTTCATAATCAGACCGATGACCTGGAATGGGTTGCCGGCGTGCACGGCTTTCAGATAGGTGGTCGTGCTCATGTCGCCGACCTGAGCTTCGCCGTTGTGCAGGGCGTTGACCATGTCGGTGCCGGTGTCGACGACGCGGAAACTGGCGTCAACGCCTTGCGTCTTGAAGAAACCCCTCTCGGCGCCCACGAACATCGGCAGATGGCCGAAATTGTTGGCTATAACCACATTAAGTTTCGGCAAGTCCGCCATAGCAATTCTCCCCTTTGCCGACTGTCGCTCCAGGAGCAGTGGAGCAACATAATTGCCGACCAGCGGTCCTAATTCAAACGCGCCAAGCCGTGCAGTTCATCTGCCAAGCACCTGCGGGTTCACGCAGTTGGGCGGTGTCCCGCCACTGATCAGCGCCTGCAGGTTATCGACGACGATATTTGCCATCTGCTCACGCACTTCCATCACGGCGCTGCCGAGATGCGGCGTAAGCACAACGTTCTTCATTGTTTTCAGGGCCGGCGGCAGCTTGGGTTCGTGTTCGAACACATCAAGGCCCGCGCCCGCGATATGCTTTTTCTTCAGCGCCCGCACCAGCGCCTTTTCATCAATGACGGCACCACGGGCGGTATTGATAATGAAGGCGGTCGGTTTCATCAGCGCGAACTGCGCGTCCGAAATCATGTGTCGCGTCTCGGCATTCAGCGGCGGATGAAGCGACACGAAATCCGCCTCCGCCACAAGCCGCTCCAGCGTGACATGTTCCATGCCAAGCTCACGTTCCGCTTCAGGTTTGCGGCGAGGCCCCCAATAGATGATTTTCATGCCAAAGCCGCGAGCACGCCGTGCCGTGGCTTGTCCGATACGCCCTGCCCCGACGATGCCTATGGTTTTGCCGTGCACATAGACGCCGGCAAGGTGATTTGATTGCGAACCGGGAAATTTGCCGGCACGGACCAGGCGTTCGCCTTCCACCATTCGCCGCGCGACTGCGAGCATAAGCCCAAAATGGATATCTGCAGTCGCCTCCGCGACAATTGGCCGAACGACCGTGACGGGAATACCGCGCTTGGTCGCCTCTGCGACGTCAATATTGTCGGGTGTAATCGACATCGAGCAGACCGCACGCAATTTCGGATTGGCGGCGAGCACAGCGCGATCGATCCGGTCGTGCAGCAGCGAGAAAAGAATATCGCACTTCTTGACCGCTGCGATCAGCTTCGACTTTGCGATGATCTTGCTTGAATCGGTGTTGATTTTGACATTCGCGATCGCGCGCAGACGGTCCAGCGCGCTGGACGCAATCGGCTGCGTAACAAAGACGCGCGGTTTCGCCGTCACCGCAGCCACCGTACAACACCGGCGACACCATCGACGGCGCATTGTGCGCCATCGGGAATCCTGCGGGTTGCATCGAGCACGCCAAGCACCATCGGGATGCCGCGCTCGCGCGCAAGCGACGCCATATGCGAGGTCGAGCCGCCACGTTCGGCGACAACGCCCGACACGCGCGACAGAATGTGACTAAGTGCAGGGCCCGCCACTTTCGTAACCAGAACATCGCCGGGCGCAACACGCGACAATTCGCACTCGCAGTTGACCACCACGGCCCGGCCTGCCCCCCAGCCTATGCCGGCGGGATGACCGCGCACGCCCGGATGCTGTAGCCAGATTTCATCGGGCACGATCGGTGCTTCGACATGCAACGGACGCGATTGCAGCAATTTGAACCCGTTCTCATCCATTGCCCATTCGATCTCGACCGGAGCGCCCGCGAGCTGCTCGCATTTGCGCAACAACCGGCCGAGCGTCACGGCCTCTCCCGGCGAAAGACACGGCTCGCTCACCAGATCCTTCGGCACAAGCTCCGGCGCCGATACGCCGTGCGCGCAGGTCTCGCGATGGTCCTTGCGGCCGGCCTCGACCGTGCGCAGGAAGCCGTTCTTCGCCAGCACAATCCGGTCAGGCACCACTTCACCCTGCGCGATCGCCGAGCCGAGCCCCCAGGTGGCGGAAATCAACATCTGTCCTTCGGCCGTCTCGCTCAGGCCGCCACCTGACGCGCGCGCGGAGATCAGCGGCTGGATAAGGATGCCCATCGCGGTGTCGGCGGGCGAAAGTCCGTGATTGTCCATGTAGCGGCGTGCATGCGAGGTCCACAGCGCCGCCCAGCAGGCACGTACCGCGGTTAGAAATTCGGTTTCATCGGAAAGCCCGAGAAAACTCTCGAACTGGCCGGCGAAGTTGGCGCCGGCACGGTCCTCGATCAGCGCGGAGGAGCGCACCGCAGCAAGCGGAGCGGTTTCGCACTGCTTTCGCCAGGCGGTGAGAAGCGGATCGAGAATCTCGGGTGCTATGTCGCGCTCGTAGAGCGCAAGCCGGATCTGGATCGAAATCCGCCGTGATACCAGCAGATCGGCCTCGTTGTATTGAAGTAGTAATTCGTCGATCCCGAGATGCCGTAGTTGATGACGATAGGCATCGGAGGTCAGGGCAAACCCGCCCGGCGTCGGCAAACCGGCGCGCGTCAAGGCCGCGAGATTGGCCGCCTTCGGACCTACCCGTTCAGGATCGGCAGCGAAAGGATCGTCGAGGTGAAGGATGAAAGCGGACATCGCGATCGTTTGGACTTCCGTTGTCGTGGCCGGGCCTGTCCCGACCATCCTGCTCAATGGCCGTAACCGCAGACCGGTGCTTGGTGAGATCGGCTAAGCCGCCGACGTCACTTTACATGATCCCCATAGCCCGGCAGCGGATCGACGACTGTGATCTGCTTCACAGGGAAGTTCGACACGATCTCGATGTCGTTCTTGTGCACGATCAGCATTTCCTCGATGCGCACGCCATAGCGGTAGCGCTTGCCGTGCTGGGTCTCAAGCGCGAAGGTCATTCCCTCTTGGATCTCGATCGGGTGATCGAGCGACCAGATGCGTGAGATCACCGGCGGATCGTATTGCGCGAGCCCTAGACCGTGGCCCCACAGGTTGGCGGCGGCCTGATCTTCGTCCTCGTAGCCCCAGGTCTCCATAGCCGACGGCCATTTCGATGCGATGTCCTTCGTGGTGGCACCGACCTTCACCGCGCCGATCGAGTCGTAGAGCCACTGGAGCGCGGTGGCGTACGTATCCTTCTGTTCCTTCGTCGGCTCCTTGCCGACGCAGTAGGTGCGGTAATAGCAGGACTTGTAGCCGTTCCACGTGAGTGCGGCCAAATCCATGAACACGATGTCGCCCGGCTGAATGATCCGGTCGGAGAAGTTACGCCAGTTCGGCCAGGTGTTCGGGCCGGACGAAACGATCACGTCCTCGACGTCTTCCATGCCTGGGATGTTGTAAAGATATTCCATCAGGTGCGCCGTCACCTGGTTCTCGGTAATGCCGGGGCGCAAAAACTTCATGCACTCCCAGTGCGTGGCATCGCCGATCGCCCCGACGATGCGGAAGCACTCCTGCTCGTCAGGACTCTTGACGGCGCGCGCTTCCATCATCGGGGTCATGCCGTCGACCCAGTTGATGTTGTTTTCCTTGAAGACGTTGATCATGTTGATGTCGATGAAGTCGACGCCGAGTTTTTGCCCGGCGACGCCGTTTTCCTTCATCGCCTGGATCACCGCCTTCACGAATTTCTTGACCTGCTGGGTCGAGGCTGGTCCGGCCGCACCCTTGATCCATGCGAAGGAGTGACGAACATTCTCCTTTGGGATCCACGGCGAGTGCCGCTCGATCTGGAATCCGAGGTCGCCCTGCTCGAACAGGATCGGCCGACCATCGCCGCACAGCATCGCGTAGCGCAGGCCGGGCTTGAGACGATTCCAGCCGGGCGTCAGCGTGCCGGTGATGTAGCGTACGTTCTCGTCGTACATGCAGAGCATGGCGCCGAGGCCGTGTTTTTTCATCATCGCGCGTGCGCGCTCGATGCGGTACTCGCGCATGCGGTCCCAATTGACGCGCTGCTGCCAATCAAGGCCGGCAATGCCGAAATTTGCTGTGCCCATGACGTCCTCCCCGACCCGGCGCTTTTGCGCGCCACGTGACTGATTGCAGGAATCCTATGCCGGTTGGCTGTGCAGGCTAAATAATATATTCTGCCTTCTGCCATCAGATTTTCTAATGGCCTGTTTTTTGGGGGTGTCATGGCAAATATCCCGCTGCGGCAAATCCGCGCCGTCATCGCCGTGTGCGAGGAAGGCTCCTTTACCCGTGCGGCACAGCGGGAAAACGCAACGCAGTCGGGCATCTCGCAGCACGTGGCCGCGGTCGAACGCGCCCTGAAGGTCAAGCTGTTCGAGCGCGCGGCCAGCGGGGTAACGCCGACGCCTGCCGGGCTCCGTTATTACAAGCGTTGCGTGGAAGCCGTCGGCGCCCTTGAGCACGCCGCCGAGGAAGCCCGCTCGATGGCCGGTGAGGTCACCGGCGAACTGCGCATCGGGCTGATGCCGACCTTCACACGCGCGGTGCTCGCGCCGGTGCTCGACGATTTCGTGCCGAAATGCCCGGAAGTGCGCCTGCACATCGTCGAAGGCTACAGTGCGTTGCTGACCGAGATGGTGCTCGATGACGAACTCGATTTCGCGGTCGTGCCCTCGTTCGAGGGCACGATCGGACTGAAATCGCGCATCCTGGTGCGTGACCGTGAAATGCTGATCTCTGGCCCGCGCGCCGGCTTTAAACCGCTTGCGCCCGTGCGCCTGTCCGAATGCCGCCCTCTCAAGATCGTCGCGCCGAGTCCGGACAATATTCGCCGCCGCAATCTTGAGACCTATTTTCAGGCGCACGGTGTCGAGATCGGGGCGATGCTCGAAATGGACGCGATGATTGCAACGCTCGAATTCGTTGCCCGTTCCGATTGGGTCACGATTCTTCCGAGTGTCATTTCGGTCAACGACATCGGACGTGGCGAATTGATCGTGAATCCGATCATCAATCCCGAGCTGCACGCCGAGTTCGTGGTGATTCAGCCGACGCGGCGCAAGCTGTCGATGCAGGCGCGGATGTTCCTCGAGCGCTTCGAGGCGGAGGTCACGCATATCCATAACATTTGGGATCGCGCCATCGCCGAGCCGCGCAAGCTCCGTGCCTAGCTCACACTGTCATCCAGGCGCCATCGGCATCCGCCGATTTGAAGACAGCTTCGAGAGCTGCCGCCGTCTGTAAAATGCCGGAGGATGAGATCGGGAATGTGCCCTGCCCCTGCACGGCCTTGGCGAAATAATCAAGATTGCGGCCGAGGTGATTGTCGTGCGGCCGTTCGATCACCTCGGGTTCGTCTTTGCCGGGATACCGCACGATAGCTCGCGTCTCACTGACACTTTCGGCCCAGCAGTTTTCGCCGAAAACAGCAATGCGCCAGCGGAAGGGCGTTTTGATCGTCGTGCCGAACGTGCCGGTGGCGCCATTTTCGAATTCAACCAACGCGGCCGTGGTATCGCCTGTCGGCAACTTGAGGGCTCGCGCCTTCGAAAGCGCGCTGATCCGCTTTATCGGACCGACCAGATCGCGAAAACAGTCAAGCACGTGTATGCCCATGCCGGTCATTCCGCCCGCACGGCTTTCCTCAGCTGCCATGCGCCAGCTGTCAGTCGGATAGTTCGCCAGCCAGTCGTGGCTGTAGTTGCCTTCGACATGCATGATGGTGCCGAAAGCCCCTGTTTCCTTAAGTTCTGCCAAGACGCGCATCGACGGCATCAGCCGGAAATGATGACCGACCCCCAGGACAATGCCGGCGCGCTTGCAGGCGTCGAGCGCGGCTACGGCATCGGCTTTGGTGAGCGCGAAAGGTTTTTCGCAGTACAAATGCTTGCCGGCGGCGGCGATCGCTTCCACCTGCGCGCGATGTTTGGTGTGCGGAGTTGCAAGCAGCACGGCCTGAATCGTCGTGTCGGCCAATACCTCATCGAGCGATGTTCCAAGCGCGATTTGATGTTCGGCTGCAAAATCGCGAACAGAGTTGGGTTCGAGCGTGACGCCGCGGACAAAGCGTAACGGCGCGCCGAAGTCGTGCGCCGCCTTGACCAGAGTCTTGCCCCACCAGCCGAGGCCGACGATCGCCGTATTGATCATCGGCGCCCTTACGCTGCGGCCGGTGCGCCGGGCTGCTTGAGCGGATGCGCGCGTGCGAACGCGTCATTCTTCGCACATGTCGCGGCGATGCGGGACACCGTCGGATATGCGGCCAAATCGACCTTGAAGAAATTCGCGCCGGCGACCTGGCTGACCACGCAAATGTCGGCAACGGTGATCTGCTCGCCATGGCAATATGTGCCGGTTTCCTTTTCGCTGGCGAGATGCTCCTCGAGCGCGCCCAACGCAGCGCGATGCCAGTGCTGCGCCCACTTCATCACGCCCGCCTCATCGACCTTGAACTCATGCGCAAGATATTCGCGTACCCGCGGAACGATCAGCGGATGGGAATCGCAGGCGACGATCTGCGAAAGTCCGCGCACCCGTGCGCGTCCGAGCGGATCTTTCGGCAACAGAGGGGGACTGGGATGCGTCTCATCGAGATACTCTATGATTGCCAGTGACTCATAGAGCGCGGCACCGTCTCCGTCGACGAGGGCCGGGATCGCCATCATCGGGTTGACTTTGCGAAAGGCCTCCTCGCGCTGATGACCCTTCATCAGGTTCACTTCGATCACCTCGGGTGAAAGTCCCTTGAGGTTGAGCGCAATGCGCACGCGATAGGTCGCAAGCGAGCGCCAGAATGAAAAGAGTTTCATGAATCCCTCCTATTTCTTGTTCCGCTTTCGGCGTTCAGGATTTCTTGCGCGCGGCCCAATAGACCGACATGCGCGATCCGTCGCCGCCGCCAAACCCATTTTTGGTCGCGTCTTCGAAACCTGTGAGTGTCGCTTTCGTCACACGCATGTCCGCGCCATTCGCTTCGCCGGTTTCCACCATCGTGCGCAAGTCTTTCACGCCGTTGGCGATGCTGAATGTCGTCGGTCCGGGATCGCGCCCCTCGAGCATCGTGACAATCATTTCGGCGCGGTTCTTCAGCGCGGGATTTGCGCCGTTGGTGTCGACGAACAGATCGAGCAATCGTTTCGGCTCCCAGCCCGCCGAACGCGCAATGGCAAAAGCTTCGCCATAGGCCTGCCAGGCCACCATCAGCGGTAGGTTGATCGCAAGCTTCATCGACGCGCCTGTGCCGACCGGCCCGCAGTGCTCAAGTCTTCGGCAAAGCTGATTGAGCAGCGGTTTGGCGCGTTCGGCGTCAGAGGGCTCCGCGCCCATAAGGCCGAGCAATTTTCCTTGACGCGCGGGCGCCGTTGAACCGCCGACCGGACATTCGACGAAAGCCGCGCCCTTGGCACGCACTTTCGGTGCGAGGGCGGTCGGCACCTTCGGCGGTACCGTGCTCATCTCGATGAGCAGCTTGCCTTTCACATCGCCTGCCAGGAGACCGTTCGGCCCGTTGTAGACAGCATCGATCGCCGCAGCGTCGGTCAGCATGGTGATGGTTGCTTCAACCGCGCTCGCAACTTGCGCCGGTGTCGAGGCTACCTTGGCGCCGGCGTCCGCCAACGCCTTCGTCTTCTCAGGTGTACGATTCCAGACCGTTACCTCGTGACCGACTTCCATGAGACGCGCCGCGACGGCTGCGCCCATGACTCCGAGACCTGCAACGCCAACTCGCATGCGTCCTCCCGTTCTTTTGCGAGGGACGATAGGCGATCAGGGGCTTGCTTGAAAGCGGGCATACTGCAACCTGCGCGACTCGACAGCCCTACACCCAACGCATAAGAGGGAATGGGCAGACGGATGCAATTTCGCATCGGGGAGACGGTGAATGGCAGCAAGACGGCGCAAGGGCACAGTCGGCGTGATCGGCCTCGGCATCATGGGCGGTGCCTTCGCGAAGAACCTGGTCAAGGCCGGCTGGCATGTCGTCGGTTACGACACCAACGCGGCACGCCGCCGTGAAGCCAAGCGCGCCGGGGTCGAGATTGCGCAAAATGCAGTCGAACTCGCAGCCGCCGTTCCGACAATCCTGACCAGCCTTCCCAAGCCGGAGGCGCTTGCCGATACAGTGCGCAAGATCGCGGGGGCCAAGCTCAAGCGTAAATTGCTCGTCGAAATGAGCACCTTCAAAATTTCAGATAAGGAAAAAGCGGCCGCGGTATTGCGCAAGGTCGGCCATCAGATGATTGACTGCCCGGTCAGCGGCACCGGCGCGCAGGCAAAAAACCGCGACCTCGTGTTCTATGCCAGCGGTGACCCCAAGCTCATCGTGAAGATCCGGCCGCTCCTCTCGGCGTTTGGCCGAGGAGTCTTCAATGTCGGGTCATTCGGCAACGGCAGCCGGATGAAATACGTCGCTAACCTTCTTGTTGCCATCAACAATGTCGCGTCCGCCGAAGCCATGGTTCTCGGCATGAAGGCCGGTCTCGATCCGCGCATGATCGTCGACTTGATCACGGCGGGAGCCGGCAATTCGCGCGTTTTTGAGCTGCGCGCACCGATGATGGCAAAGGGTCGCTATGACGACGTGACGATGAAGATTTCCGTCTGGGACAAGGACATGCAAGTGATCGGTGACTATGCGCGCAGAATCCGCGTGCCGACGCCGATATTCGATGCAACCAAGGGAATCTATATCCGGGCAATTAAAAGCGGCCTTGGCGGCCGCGACACCGCGGCGGTCTGCGCGGTGCTTGAGAAGATGGCGAAGGTCAGGCGGCGCAAGCGCTAGCCCGCATACCCGGCGCACTTGCGTCCTTCTTCGTGTTCTGTAGCCTGCCCACCCAATAAAAGAATAATCCATGGGGGGCGCAGATGGCGTCGCATCAGCAACGCACCGAGATCCGCGATGGCATGCGGATCGACTGGGACGTGCCGATCACGATGGACGATGGTCTCGTGCTGCGCGCCGACGTTTTTCGCCCGATGAAAGAGGGCAAGTATCCTGTCATTCTCAGCTACGGACCCTACGCGAAGAGCCTCGCATTTCAGGACGGATATCCGAGCGCCTGGCAGCGGATGGCAGAAAAGCATCCTGACGTCACCGCCGGCTCACGCAATCTCTATCAGAGCTGGGAAGTGGTCGATCCCGAAAAGTGGGTGCCGCACGATTACATCTGCGTGCGTGTCGATTCGCGCGGCGCCGGATGCTCGCCGGGCTTCATCGATCATTTCTCCCCGCGCGAAACAAAAGATTTCTACGACTGCATCGAATGGGCGGGCGTGCAACCGTGGTCGAGCGGAAAAGTCGGGCTCAATGGAATTTCCTACTACGGCATCAACCAGTGGCACGTCGCATCGCTGCAGCCGCCGCATCTTGCCGCGATGTGCATTTGGGAAGGCGCGGCCGACTGGTACCGCGACATGACGCATCACGGCGGCATGCTCTCGACCTTCTGGGAAAACTGGTACGACATGCAGGTCAAGACGGTTCAGTACGGCGCCGGCGAGCGCGGCAGGCGCAGCCGTGTGCACGGAGAACTTGTGTGCGGACCGGAGACGCTGTCGGAATCGGAGCTCGCGAGCAAGCGCGCCGATTTCGGCACCGAGATCGCGTCGCATCCGATGGATGACGAGTATCACAAGGCGCGATCCGCAAAGTGGGACAAGATCGTCACGCCGATGTTTTCCGCCGCCAATTGGGGTGGCCAAGGCCTGCACCCGCGCGGCAATTTTGAGGGATTCGTGCGTGCCGCCTCCAAGCACAAATGGCTCGAGGCGCACGGCATCGAACACTGGACACATTTCTACACCGACTACGGGCGCGAGCAGCAACTGCGCTTTTTCGACTATTTCCTGCACGGAAAGAAAGGAGGCTGGGCAAAACAACCGACGGTGCTGCTGCAAGTACGGCACATCGACAAGTTCGTACCGCGTGCTGAAAGCGAATGGCCACTCAAGCGCACGCGATGGACAAAATTCTATCTCGACCCGTCAGCGATGACGCTGACGACCAAAAAGCCGTCAGGCGCCGCGCAACTGAAATTTCCAGCAATGAGCGACGGCTTGACCTTCCTTACGCCACCACTCACCAAAGAGACCGAGATCACAGGACCGTCCGCACTCAAACTGTTTGCTTCTTCCTCGACCGCGGACGCCGATTTTTGCATCGTGTTGCGCGTGTTCACCGGCGACCTCAAAGAAATCGTATTCCAGGGCGCGATCGACCCGCACACGCCGATCGGACAAGGTTGGTTGCGTGCGTCGCACCGCAAGCTCGACAAGAAGTTGTCGAAGCTGTACCGGCCCTATCACACGCACGATGAAAGCCAGCCTTTGAAAAAGAACCAGATCGTAGAACTCGACGTCGAAATCTGGCCGACATCAATTGTGGTTCCGGCCGGATATCGTGTCGCCGTGTCTATCCGCGGCAAGGACTATGAATACGGCGGGGCAAGCGGCGGCAAGCTGTCAAACTTCAAGAACGAACTGAAGGGTTGCGGCCCATTTCTGCATGATGACCCGCGCGACCGGCCGCCGGCCATTTTCAACGGCACCACCAGCCTGCATTTCGGCCGCGGTAAGTCGTCGTACCTGCTGCTGCCGATCATTCCGCCGAAAAAGCGGGCAAGCGGCCGAAAATAATGTCATGCGTGTGAGTGCATACGAGATGACGCAGCCTTACACCGGCGTGTGCGGCCATTTGGGGTGTTCATTCGTATCGGACCTAAGGTAAGCTTCGCGGCAACCTTCGGCCCAACAGAAGGACCAAGGGGGGAATGGGTACGCAATTCTGGGTGGTTCAGGCGTTCAATGGCGTGTCCTACGGCGCACTGCTTTTTCTCGTCGGGGCCGGTCTGTCGCTGATCTTCGGCGTGATGCGCATCGTCAATCTGTCGCACGGCTCCTACTTTTTGCTCGGCGGCTACGTCGCCCTTTCCGTCATCGGACATACCGGCTCCTGGCTGCTGTCCATACCAATTGCCGCGCTTACGATCGCTGTCGTCGGCTTGATCATGGAGCGCTTATTCCTGCGGCCGGAAGGCCACGCCAAGCTCGTGCGCGACGCCCTTATCGCGCTTGGGATCGCGCTCGTGGTCCGGCTGGCGATCGGCCCAATCCTGCCGCAACTGCTGCCGGGCCTGATCGGCGGCATTATTCAGGTCACGCTGGTCGTGATCGTTTTCGCCATTCCGATTTTCCTGCTGTTGCAACGCATATCGGCCGTCGCGATCGAAGCCGATGTGTTGCGACAGGTGTTGATGACTGTGGGCTTCGCGTTCCTGTTTCAACAGGCCGCGCTCGACATCTGGGGCGGCAACAATTTCGACATCCAGCCACCGAGCGCGCTGACACAAAGCCTCGTGATCGGCGGCACTTACTTGCCGCTCTACCGGCTGTTCATGATCGTCGGAGCCCTCGTCATCGGTATCGTGCTTTGGCTGGCGATGGAGAAGACGCGAATGGGCGCCGCAGTGCGCGCCACCGTGGACGACGCGCAGATGGCGCGCGGCGTCGGTATCGATACCAACAAGATTTCGATGCTGATCTTCGCCCTGGGCGCCGGCATGGCCGCGCTCGGCGGCGTGATCGGCGGGGCCTTCCTCGGTGTGTATCCAGGCCTCGATTTCGAGATGCTGCCGATCGCATTTGCAGTCGTCATCATCGGGGGCATGGGCTCTCTCGGCGGCGCAGCAATCGGTGCGTTGCTGGTTGGTCTCGCCGATAATTTCGGCAAAGCCCTGTTTCCCGAACTGGCCTATTTCACCCTCTATGCGCCGATGGTGCTGATCCTCGCGATCAAGCCGACCGGCCTCTTCGGGCGGGACTGACGGCACATGGGCTCACAAAACTTCAAGATCGCCGCCGTTATCGTCAGCCTGCTGGTCTTGCTGATCATCGTCCCCTACTGCAATTCCTTCGTCGTCTTGCTGGCGACGCGTGCGCTGGTTTTCGCTATTTTGGCGATGAGCCTCGACATTTTACTTGGCTTCACCGGCCTCGCTTCACTGGGCCAAGCCGCCTATTTCGGGGTCGGCGCCTATCTCACCGCCATTCTCGCCAATAATTACGGCTTTGGCCTGAAGTGGGATTTCTGGCTGATGATCCCCATCGGCATGGCGGTCGGCGGGGCACTCGCGGCATTCTTCGGCCTGTTCGCGATCCGCGCGACCGGCACTTACTTTTTGATGATCACGCTCGCGCTCGGCCAATGCGTGTGGGGCCTTGCATACCGGTGGAATTCAATGACCGGTGGCGACAACGGCATCACGATGAAAGGTGGCCGACCGCAATTCGGCATCGACCTCACCAGCGATATCAATTTCTTCTATCTCACCTTCGGGTTTTTTGTTGCAACGCTACTTGCGCTTTACATCCTGGTCCGCTCGCCCTTCGGCAAGAGCCTGCTGGGCATCCGCGAGCGCGAACTGCGCATGCGCATTCTCGGCTATAATGTGTGGTTGCACAAATACGTCGCTTTCATCATCGCCGGCGCTTTTGGCGGCTTGTCGGGCGTATTGTGGGCGCATGCCAACGGCATCGTGACGCCTGAAACCGTGGTGTTGACGACGTCAGTCGACGCGCTGCTGATGACGGTTCTAGGCGGCGCCGGAACGTTGGTGGGCGGCGCGATCGGTTCGGCGATCGTGTTCGGGCTTCGTGAGTACGTCAGCACACTGGTGCCGTGGTGGCAGTATGTGCTGGGCGGGGTTTACGTTCTGACGATCCTTTATCTCCCAACCGGGCTGATGGGGATTCCAGGACGGATAAGGCAATGGCGAAACAGTCAGACGAAACGTGAGACGACGAAAATGGCACCTGCGCCTTCCTGAAATGAACGGAAAGGCATCGACCAACTGGAGGAACGACAAATGAAAAGCGCGTCAAGAAAGATTCAATCGATATTGATGGGCACGGCGGTTGCGGTCGGCCTCGGCCTGTCCGCCCCCGCCGGCGCGGAAGAGCTCCGCATCGGCTATCTCGCTCCGCTCACCGGCGGCCTTGCGCAAACCGGCATCGACATGCGCGATGGATTCCTGCTCTACCTCGATCAGCACGGCAACAAGCTTGGCGGCATGGACGTCAAGCTCATCATCGAGGACGAGCAGGGCAAGGGCGACGTCGCCGTCACCAAGGCCAAGAAACTCGTTCTGCAGGACAAGGTGCATATGCTGATCGGTGGCGTGCTGGCCTCGACCGGCTACGCCCTTGCGCCGGTCAGTACCGAACTCAAGACGATGTACATTCCGTCGATCCCGGCGGCGGACGACCTCACGCAGCGCCAGCTCAAAAACTTCCCGTATCTGATCCGCACAAGCTGGTCGAGCTCGCAACCCAACCACCCTCTCGGCCAATGGGCCTGCGACCAGGGCTATAAGAAGATCGTCACGATCGCCGCTGACTACGCATTCGGCTACGAGACCGTCGGCGGCTTCCAGAAAGCGTTCGAGGATTGCGGTGGCAAGATCATCCAGAAGATCTGGCCGCCGCTCGGCGCCAAGGATTTCGGGCCGTTTATCCCGACGATCAAAGCGGACACCGATGCAGTATTCTCCTTGATGGTGGGACCGATGCCGGCACAATTCATCAAGCAAATGCGCGGTGCCGGCTTCAAGAAGCCGATCATCGGCGGCGGCACCAGCTATGACGAATTTGTGCTGCCCTTTATGGGCGACGAAGCGGTCGGCGATGTCTCCGCCCTGCACTACAGCGCGGCGCTACAGACACCCGAAAACGAAGCCTTCGTGAAGGCTTACCGCGCCAAGTTCGGCAAAGTGCCGTCATACTACTCGGAGAATAACTACACGACGGCCATGTGGCTGGACGAAGCGCTCAAGAAGACTGGCGGCAAATGGCCCGGCGCGGAAGAGCTGATCAAGATCATGGTCGGCATCAAGCTCGATAAAACTCCGCGCGGACCGGTCTCGTTCGACGACATGCGCAACCCGGTTCAGAATATCTATATCAAGAAAGTCGAGAAGAAGAAGATGTTCGGCTACGACAAGGACGAGCTCTGGAACACGGTCATCAAGACTTATCCGAACGTCGACCAGTTCTGGACCTACGGAAAAGACAAGTTCCTGGCGCAGCCCGTCTACGACAAGAACTTCCCGCCCTGCAAATTCTGCGAATAACGGCGACAACGCCGGGGCCCGGTCAGGCCCCGGCGCTTTTTTTCAAACACGAGTTGCGCGCGTGACTGACAGCAAGACTGACGTCCCGGTCCTTGAACTCAGAAATCTGTCGAAAAATTTCGGCGGACTGAAAGCCACGCGCGACGTCTCATTCCGCGTCATGAGTGGTGACCGCAAGGCCATCATCGGCCCGAACGGCGCCGGCAAGACCACCCTGTTCAACCTGATCACCGGCATCTATCCGGTGTCGTCCGGTGAGGTTCTCCTGTTCGGTCAGGACGTCACCAAGTGGCAGAGCCACCATCGCACGGCGAGGGGCATGGCGCGCACTTTCCAAATCACAAGCCTCTTCCCGAAGTTGACGGTTATCGACAACGTGCTGCTCGCAATCGAAGGCCTGCGGCCAACCAAATTCGTGATGTGGCGCTTTCAGTCATCCTATAAAGAAGTCTATGAGAAGGCCCATCGCCTGCTCGAACAGGCCGGCTTCCTGGACCGCAAGGACGTCGAGGTGCGTAACCTCTCCCACGGCGAGCAGCGCCAACTTGAGATCATCCTTGGTCTCGCCAGCGATCCCAAGATTCTTTTACTTGATGAGCCGGCTGCCGGTCTGTCATCGGGCGAGTCGACCGAGATGGTGCACTTCTTGCAAAAGCTCGATCGTAACCTCGCCATCCTGCTGATCGAGCACGACATGGACGTTGTGTTCGACGTGTGCAGCGAGATCTCGGTGCTGCATTTCGGCGAACTTCTTGAAACCGGCGCGCCCGAGCAGATCAAGAGCAGCAAGCGCGTGCAGGAAATCTACCTGGGGACCGACTAGTCATGGCGATCCTCGAAGTCCAGGACATCCATACCTATTACGGCGACGCTCATGTTCTGCATGGCCTGTCGCTGGAGTTGCAGCAAGGCCAGATCCTCGGCCTGCTCGGCCGCAACGGCGTCGGCAAGACCACGCTGGTCAATTCGATTGTCGGATTCAACCCCCCGCGTCGCGGCCGCATCGTGTTCAAGGGGAGCGAGATCACCCAATCGCCATCGTTCGAGACGGTGCGCGGCGGCATGGGTCTCGTCCCGCAGGGACGACGAGTATTCCCGACGCTGAGTGTTGAAGAAAATCTCCTTGTGGCGGAGCGCAGCCCTGATCGTCATGGCTGGAACCTGCAACGCGTCTACAAACTTTTCCCGCGCCTGCATGAGCGCCGCAACCAGCGCGCCAAGACCTTGTCCGGCGGCGAGCAGCAGATGCTGGCGATCGGGCGAGCGTTGATGACCAATCCCGACTGCCTGATCATGGACGAACCGTCGGAAGGATTGGCGCCGATCATTATTCAAGGCCTTTGGGAAGCGATCAGCACACTGAAGAAAGAAGGCCTTTCGATACTGCTCGTCGAACAGAACGCGCATCTTGCACTCAAGCTTGTCGACTATGTCCACGTGATGAGCAAAGGCCAGGTGGTTTATTCCGCCAAGCCCGAGGAATTGCGCGCCAACGACGAAATCAAGGCCAGCTACCTCGGGATTTAGCGACTGATTTTCACATTCCGGATTGGCTTGCCCATTTGCGAAGGTGGGCACGCTCTCCTCACATCAATCGGGCTTTACATCGAGGAATGGCTTGGCCGATGATGGGAGCGGTCGGGTCCGCCATGGTGGGGCGAGCGGACCGAATTGGACATCGCGTCGCATCAAAAAGGCCAGAGTGCTACGGCCGATCAAAACGTAAGCCCCTCCAGGGGCTACAAAGGGAGGAATGCATGTTTCGCAAAGTCACCCGTCGTAAATTTATGGCCGGTACTGCCGCCGGCGCAGCCGTCGCGGCGTTCAAATTTCCAACACCGGCAATTGCGCAGGCGGCGCCATTCAAGCTCGGCCTGCTCACCGTGAAGACCGGCCCGCTCGCGCAGGGCGGCATTCAGATGGAACAGGGCATCGTCACGTTCCTGAAAGAAAAGAATTACACGTTTGCCGGCCGCAAGGTCGAATTCATTTCCGCCGATACCGGCGGCAACCCGGCCGGCACGAAGACCAAGGCGCAGGAGCTGATCGAACGCGACAAGGTCGACACCATCGTTGGACCGCTCGCCGCTTTCGAGCTGCTCGCCATCACGGACTACATCGCGCAACAGAAAACGCCATGTCTCAGTCTGGCTGCTGCCGAGGATATGACGCAGCGCCGGCCAAACCCCTACTTCCTGCGCGCATCGGCGACGTCATCCCAGGCGATGCATCCGATGGCCGATTTCGCGGCCAAGGAGCTCAAGCTCAAGCGGATGATCACGATCTCCGAGGATTTCGCCTTCGGCTACGAGCAGATGGGAGGCTTCCAGCAAACCTTCGAGGAGAACGGCGGCAGGATCCTGAAGAAGCTGTGGCCGCCGATCGTAACGCCCGACTACACGCCCTATCTTGCGCAGATCGAAGGCGTGGATGGTGTTTGCCAGGGCTTCGCGGGGTCAAATCCGCTGCGCTTCATGAAGCAATATGCAGCGGCCGGGCTGAAATTTCCGGTCGTGACCGGTGAAACCGGGGGCGACGATGCGCTTCTGCGCTCGTTCGGTGACGAGGCGCTCGGCCTCTACAGCGCATGTCCCTATACCCTCGACCTCAACACCGAGAGCAACAAGCGTTTCGTCGCTGCCATGAACAAGGACTACAGCGTCGACCCGGGCTTCTACTGCGCGGGCCTCTACGTCAACGGCATGGTGGTCGAAGCGGGCCTGCAGAAGACGGGCGGCAAGTCCGATGACAAGGCGGCGTTCATGGCCGCCATGAAGTCGGTGACGCTTACAGACACGCCGCGCGGGCCGATCAAGTTCGACCACCTTGGCAACGTGATCGGCGATATCTTTATCCGCCACCTCGAAAAGGCGAACGGCAAGCTGATCAACAAGACGGTCAAGACCTACAACAACGTGAGTCAGTTCTGGACTTACGACGAAAAGAGGTTCTTGCAGCAGCCGGTCTATTCGCGCGACTTCCCGCCGGTCAAATCCTGATACGAGCCGTGCCGCGGGCGCCGCAAAGGCGCCCGCGGTGCTTTTTTGACACGACGAGGGCGGGAACACTGCGACTATGACCTTTTGGCTTGTGTTGGCCGTCAACAGCATCACCTTCGGTGGGCTGCTGTTTCTGTTGTCAGCGGGTTTCTCTCTGATCTTCGGGTTGATGCGCATCCCGAACCTGACGCATGGTTCGCTGTTCATGCTCGGCGCCTATATCGGCGCGACCTTCGTCATCGGCATGCTGGGCGTGAAGCTGAATTTCTGGCTGGCGGCACTGCTGGCCACGCTTGCGGTCGCCATGATGGGCGCCCTGGCCGAGCGGTTGCTTCTGCGCCGCCTGCCGGGCGATCAAATGGCGCAGGTGCTGGTGACCCTCGGCCTGTCCTTCATGGCTGCCGACTTCTGCCTGATGGTGTGGGGCGGCGATCCGCTCTCCGTAAATACTCCGTCGACCCTCACCGGCTTTGCCCGGTTCGGTGCGCTGGTTTTTCCGAACTACCGATTGGCCATCATCGTAATTGCGGTCATCGTCGCTATCGCCCTGTGGCTTTTGCTTGAACGTACACGGCTTGGCGCGATGATCCGCGCCGGTGTCGACGATCCGGACATGGCCCGCGTCGTGGGTATCCGCGTCTCGCAGCTTTTCACAATCGTCTTCGCACTCGGTGCCGGCCTTGCCGCGTTTGCGGGGATCATCGGCGGACCGATCCTGTCGGTCTATCCTGGCCTCGACCAGGACATGCTGCCGCTGGCGCTGGTCGTGGTGATCCTCGGCGGGACCGGCAGCCTGCTCGGTTCCTTCGTCGGCAGCATCATCGTCGGCTTCATCTATAATTTCGGCCAGGCTCTCCTGCCCGAACTTGCCTACTTCGTCCTGTTTCTCCCGATGTTGCTGGTTCTGCTGCTACGGCCGCAGGGCCTGTTCGGCAGGCATGTGCCATGAGCCAGCGCATTTTTGCCCTTCTTGTCGCGTTCGTGGTGCTTGTAACGCTGCCGTACTGGATGGCGGGCGTTTATTACGTCAACGTCGCGAGCCAGATCCTGTTCTATGCCATCTTTGCGATCGGGCTGAACGTGCTGGCGGGCTACGGCGGGCTCGTGTCGCTCGGTCACGCGGGATTGTTCGGCGTCACGGCTTACGCGACGGGCTACATGTTGCAGTTAGGATTCGGACACACAGTTTCGATCATCGCCGCGCTGATCGTCGGCCTGATAGCAATGGCTATTTATGCCCTGCTGTCCCTGCGGTCGACCGGCATCGGCTTCATCATGATCACGCTCGCGCTGGGCGAAATCCTGTGGGGTCTCGCCTATCGCTGGATCAGTCTCACCGGTGGCGATAACGGCCTGAGCGTGAAGACACGCCCGGAACCCTTCGGGTTTCCGCTGGCGGACGCAAATACGTTCTACTACGCCACCTTGGTCGTCTTCCTGCTGTCACTGGCCGCGATGACCATCTTCGTGCGCTCACCGCTTGGCGCCGCCCTGATGGGCACGCGCGACCAGCCACGGCGCATGACGACGCTTGGCTATCACGTCTGGGCAATTCGGTTTTACGCGTGCATATTTTCCGGTCTGCTCACGGCGGTGTCGGCCGTTCTATTCGTCTACTACACGCAATTCATCAGCCCGCAGACGCTGGCGCTGACATCATCCGCCGAGGTCCTGCTGATGGTGATCTCCGGCGGAGCCGGCACATTGCTTGGGCCGATCGTCGGATCGGCGCTGGTGGTCGTCGTGAAGACCGTCGTGAGCGGCTATATCGAGCGTTGGAATTTTCTGCTCGGTGCGATCTTTGTTGCCATCGTTATCCTGATGCCCGAAGGGCTGGTGCCCGGCAGCGTGCGCCTCTGGCGCATGGCCTGGCGCAAGCGCGAGCGGCGCGCAAGCACGCTTCCCGGCGGTGCGGAGGCCAACCCATGAGCGCCCTCACCGTCACGAATCTCTGCAAGTCATTCGGCGGCCTGCACGTCACCACCAACGTCAACTTGAACGTCGAGCCGGGCGAGCGCCGGCTGATCATCGGACCGAACGGCGCCGGCAAGACGACATTGTTCAACCTGATCACCGGCGAGCTGACACCCGATTCCGGCTCGATCGAACTACTCGGGCAGGACATCACCCGTGTCCCGAGCCGCCGCCGTGCCCACCTCGGAATGGCGCGCACCTATCAGATCATCACGCTGTTCGGGCGCGACACCATCATTCACAACGTGACGCTGGCGTTGCTGGGCCTGTCGTCGGCGCGCTGGAACCCGCTGATCGACCTCAAGCGCCAAGGACATTTCGTCGAGCATGCGCAAGCAGCACTTGAGCGCGTCGGTCTGGGAAATATCGCCAATCGACCGTTGGGGCAGACGTCTTATGGCGAGCGTCGCCGCGTTGAGATTGCGATGGCGCTGACGCAGAACCCAAAAGTCCTTCTGCTCGACGAGCCTTTCGCCGGGCTCTCGATCGACGAACGCCGAGACGTCCATCAATTACTGCTGGCGATCCCGCGCGACGTCACCATCGTCATGATCGAGCACAATATGGACGTGGCGCTGGAATTCGCCGAGCGCATCACGTTGCTGCACTTCGGCGAAGTGATCGTCGAGGGCAACCGTGCCGAGGTGGTCGCCGATCCCCGCACGCGGGAGGTCTATCTTGGCCACTAGCGCGCTCAAGCTCAGCCACGTCGACGCCTTCTACGGCGACAGCCACGTGCTTGGCGACGTTTCGTTTGAACTGGGTGAAGCACGTATGCTCGGCCTGCTCGGCCGTAACGGCGCCGGCAAGTCGACCTGCATGAACGTTACCATGGGCCTGCTGCCACCGCGCCGTGGCGAAGTGATCGTGTTCGGCGAGCCGGTGGGCGGCATGTCTCCCGAAATGATCGCCGCGCGCGGAGTCGCGCTGGTGCCGCAGGGCCGGCGGATCTTTAAGAGTTTGACGGTGCGCGAGAATCTCGTGGTCGCGGCCCGCAAGCCAGACCCCGGCAGCAAGCATGCGCCGTGGACGACCGATACCGTGTTCAGCATGTTTCCGCGCTTGAACGAGCGCCGCAACCAGATCGCGGCCCACCTGTCGGGTGGCGAGCAGCAAATGCTCGCCATCGGCCGAGCACTCATGGGCAATCCGCGTGTGCTTCTGATGGACGAGCCGTCCGAAGGGTTGGCACCGCAGATCGTCGCCGAAGTGATGGCGACTATTCGGAAACTAAAGGAAAGCGGACTTTCGATCGTGCTTGTCGAGCAAAACCCAAAGCTCGTCTTCGACGTCGCGGACGACATCGTGATCCTCAACACCGGCCGTGTCGCAGTCGTTTCCACCCCCGCGCAGATCGAAAAAGACGGCGTCGATTTACGCCAGCACCTCGGGGTGTTCTAGGCCGGATTGAAATCCAACACTACAATCGTTACTGGATCGTCCGCTGTCACGGACGATGACAAGCGAGAGAATGGCAATGGCGGATGTCTGGAACAAATATGCCAATACGGCTGCGCGCAAGCACGGCAAGCCAGGACGGGAAGTCAGGCCGAAAAGCCTCACCCTCGACATGCACGCTCATGTCGCGGTCCCGCGTGTGGCGGAGATCGTGGCACCGCATCTCAAGCAGTCGACTGATCCGCTGGTCGCGGACTCGACGCCGGAAACCCAGGCGCTGATGGCAAAACAAGCTGCAGACATCCGCACGCGCATGAGCACGACGGACCAGCGTTTCGCCGTTATGGACGAGATGGGCGTCGACATGCAGCTCATCTGTCCGGCGCCGCCGCAAATCTATTATTACCTGCCTGTCGACGTCGGCGTGCAGGCTGCGCGCGCGCTCAATGACGGCATCGCGGAGTACGTGGGCAAGCACAGGGATCGGCTGGTCGCGCTCGGCGGCGTGCCGATGCAGGACGGCAATGAGGCGGCCAAGGAGCTCGAGCGTGGCATGAAGCAGCTCGGCTTCAAAGGCGTTGAGATCCTCACCAACGTCAACGGCAAGGAGTTGTCCGATCTGGCCTTTGCGCCGTTCTGGAAAAAGGCCGAGGAGCTCGACGCACTGGTGCTGATCCACCCGACCGGCTTCACGCAGCCGCAACGCTTCGGGCGATTCTACTTCAACAACGTGATCGGCAACCCGCTCGATACCACGATGGCGCTTCACTATCTGATCTTCGACGGTGTGTTCGAACGGCATCCCAAGCTCCGCGTCCTGGCCGTGCACGGCGGCGGCTTCCTTGGCGCTTACTCCGGCCGCATCGATCATGCCTGGGGGGCGCGGTCGGATGCGCACGGCGACCTGCCGATGCCGCCGACGACGTATCTGCGGCGGAACGTCTATTTCGATACCGTCGTCTTCACTCCGCATCAGCTTGAAGCACTGGTGAAGACCTATGGCGGCGATCGCATCGTGCTCGGCACGGACTATCCGTTTGACATGCTGGAGTACGACCCGATCGGCCATGTCGCGTCGGTCGAAAGTCTCGACAGCGCCACCCGCGCCGCGATCTGCGGCGGCAACGCGAAGAAATTGTTGAAGATGTGAGCGCGAAAGTTAGTAGGCTCCGCAGTACTCCTTTCAATGCTAATATTTAGGCTGCCGCGCGCAACGGGGCGCGAAATTTAAGGTTCGGAAAAACGGCGGAGGTGGCGGTGACCGAAATTCAAACACACATTCCGACGGAAGTGCATTTTGAATTTCTGGGAATGACCATCCCAATTCATTGGGACTATCACGCCGTCCTGATGGTCATGGTCTGGTTCGTGTTGGTTCCGATCTGCATCATCGTTATCCGTTTCGGTAAGCCGAAGCCGACGCTCACCGGCATCCATCCGAAGGTCAGCATCAGAAATGGCGCATGGTGGTGGTTCAGCGTCCACAAATACGGGCTGATATTTTCGATCAGTCTGGCGCTCGCGGGAGCAATTGTCGCAGTTACAGTCAGCGGCGGCTTCAGCGGCTCGTTACATTCGATGTTCGGACTGACGACAGTCGCGCTCGGATGCCTGCAAATAATGGGTGGCTGGCTCAGGGGCAAGCACGGCGGAAAAAATTATTACTCGGCCGATCCGAATGATCCAAAGACCTGGTTCGGCGATCATTATAATATGACACCGCGCCGGCGTACGTTCGAGGCCTATCACAAGACGGCGGGCTATTTCGTCTATTTCTTCGCCGCCGGCGCGGTTGCCAGCGGCATGATGCAATATCCCATGCCCGGTCTGGCAACGTTCATCGTCACCATGGTGCTCATCGCGTTCGTTGTATCCGTCGTTCTGGAATACAAGGGGTACCGCTACGACGGCTACCGCGCCGCGCACGGCTACACGATGGACGCACCTTTCAACAAAGAACGCGAATTTCTTTAACCCGGGATCGGCGCCGACAATCGCCGGTCACGCGTACAGGAAATCCAGCACCGCCGTTTCCGTGATCACCGCTTGGTCGGTGGAGTGACGTCCGGCGCGGGCCTGCTCGGCCTCGGTGCGGGTGGCCTGCAGATAGGCGCCGAGATGGCGCGCGCGCTCGATGATGCGGCGGTTTTCCGGCAGCCGCGCCGCTTCGAATTGCTTGAGCGCGGCCGCAACGTCGGCTTCGACTTGTAACGCCGCAACCAGCGCTGCGGCATCATCCGCTGCCTTGGACACACCGGCCGCGACGTGCGGCCGTGCGACGAACGCCGCATCGCCCAGGATCGCCACGCGGCCGAACGCCATGTGCCGCGATTCGAGATCGTAGATCGGCTGCAGGATCGACTCCTCCATCATGCGCGCGATCTGGCGGAATTGCGGGCCGAGCAGGCGCTCGGCGTCGGCGCGCATTTCCGCGATCACTTCGCGCCGGATCAGTGGCGGCGGGATCGAAATCGTGTGTGTTAGCCCGCGCTCGTCGGTCAGCAGCCACTGCAATTTCGTCGCCTCGTCGGCCGGCCGGTACCAGACCACATTGTAGCGCCGGTGCCCCGGGCGCAGGTCGTTGTCGGGCCCCGCCACCGGATAGCCGAGGAACTGCTCGCCCGGCGGCAGCGCGAAGGTCATGAATTCGAACAGGTCGCGGTGCGCGTCGGGCGGAAAGGCGCTCTCCGCGATCAGCGCGCGCCAGGCGCTGTAGCCGGCGTAGAGCGGCGCGACGTCCGGCGCGGATTGCTGGCGCACGGTCGAGCGGATGCCGTCGGCGCCGACGAGCAGATCGGCGGCGATGCTTTCGCCATCGGAAAAATGCGCGGTGACCTTGCTCGCGTCCTGGGTGAAGCGCGCGAGCCCGCGCCCGCGGTGGTAGTTCGCCGGCGGAAAGGCGTCGCGCAGCAGCCGGTAGACGCGCTCCCAGGCAGTGAGCACCTGCGGGCACCGGCAGCTGTGAGTGAAATGCCCCCGCGCGTCGAGAATCTTGCGCGTGGTGATTTGCACGCCGAGCTCGGCGGTGGGCAGGCCCAGGGCGCGCAGACGCTCGATCAGCTCGGCCTGCGCCACGATGCCGGCCCCGCGCCCCGACAATTCGCTTTCGACCCTTTCGTAAACATCGACCACCCAGCCGGCCCGGCGCAGCAGCAGCCCGCTCAGCAGGCCGCTCATCGAGCCCCCGATGATGACCGCGCGGCGTGTTTCCGTTCCGGCCAAGGCGTTTCCCCAATCTTTAAGTCCGCCGAAATATGCTATATATGACGGCAAATTGCATCGGAGGGATCCCCATGGCGCTGAGCATGATCGACAAGGCCGCGGAGCAGAAGAACAAGTCGCCGTGGCCGGCCGACATCGCCGCCGAGTTCGAGCGCGAGGCCAAGAACCCGAACCCCTGCGTCGGCTCGACCTTGCTGTCTGAGAACGAGCGGACGCGCGTGTGGATCATCCACCTCGCGCCCGGCGAGCGCATCGGTTTCCACCGCCACGTGCTCGACTATTTCTGGACCGCGGTTTTGGGCGGGCGCGCCCTCCAGCACGTGCACGATGGAACGACCGTTGAATACACGTATCAGCCCGGCGAGACGCGCCACGAGACCTATGGCAAGGGCGAGTTCAAGGTGCACGACCTGGAGAACCTCAGCGACAAGGAAATGATCTTCATGACCGTCGAGTTCAAGGACAGCGCCAACAAACCGATGCCGCTGCCCGCTGGCGTGACACCCCAGTCCGCAGCAGCCTGATCGAACGGTTCAAGTTTTACGCCCGTCTCCGTTTCATCGGGGGCGGGCGTTTCATTTTGCCGCAAGTGGGCAACGCTCTGCTCGGGCGCGGGCTAGCCAAGCAGGGTTGCTTCCTGCAAACTGCCGGGCAATAACCCGGCGGCGGGGCCATAAGAACAAGGGGACCTGAGGGGAAAATGCCGACTACATTGTATGCGCGCGTGCGCCCATCGAGGATCGTATGGACGTATCGCTCGATCTATTGATAGGCGCGATCGTTGCCGGGCTGCTGCTCGGCGGGTTCTACGCCGCCGTCACCGCCGGAATTTCGATCTCATTTGGAATGCTCGATATCGTCAACATCGCGCATCCGGGTTTCATTATTCTCGGCTCGTACATTGCCTACATCATCAACATACAATTCGGCGTCGATCCGATGATCGTCAGCGTCGTGATGCTGCCGGTCTTTTACCTGCTCGGCACCGTGATCTACCAGGTCTACTATTTGTCGTTCGAGAAACGCGGCCAGGAATCGCTGCGTGGCCTTGCCTTTTTTTTCGGCGTGCTGTTCGTCACCGAAGTCGTGCTGCTGCTCGCCTTCGGCGTTGACTACCGTTACGTCGAAGCGCCTTACATTGGGCCGAGCTTGCATTTCGGGCCGATCGACCTGCCGCTGCGCATGCTGGTTCCCTGCCTTGCCGCATTGACGATGTTCACGGCCCTGCAAATTTTCATCAGCCGCACGTTCACCGGCCGGGCAGTGCTTGCCGTCTCGCAGGATCAATTCGCGCTGCAACTGATGGCTGTCGACCCAGTCCGCATCAAGCGTATTGCATTCGGAATTTCAATCGCGACGGCATCTATCGCCGGCGCACTGCTGGTCATCATCCAGCCGGTCGAGCCGTCGGTTGGGCGTGAATATATCGGGCGCGTCTTCGCAATCTGCGTGCTGGGCGGCCTCGGCAGTCTGCCGGGAACACTGATCGCAGCAATGCTGCTCGGTGTGGTGGAAAGCATCACCGCCACTTTTTACGGGCCGTCCTGGGCGCCGGCGATCGCCTTTGGATTCCTGTTGCTTACCCTCGCCTTCCGGCCTTCCGGCCTGCTGGGACGCTGAACCGTGCGAATGGCGCCCTTCACACTGATTGCAATCGCGGTCGCAACCGCCGTGTTTCTGGTCATCCGCGAGCCGAACATCGAATACCTGTTCGTCGCCGGCTATACGATCGTGCAATACATCGTGCTGGCCACTGCCTGGAATATCCTTGGCGGCTATACGGGGTATGTGAATTTCGGCTCGGCGGCATTCTTCGCCATGGGCGCCTACAGCACGGTCGCACTTGTGACCTTCGGCAACGAGATCGATGAGCTGGTTCCTGAAAGTCTGGCGCCGATCTTTCATCTGATTTTCCCGCTGTCGATTCCCACGCTGATCGTCATCGGCGGCGTCGTATCGGGCATCGTCGGCTTCGGTATGGGGTATCTGACGCTGCGCCTGCGTGGAGCGTTCTTTGCGATCGCCACACTGGCGATGGCGGTCGTGCTGCAGACGCTGGTGGTCAACTGGGAATTCGTCGGCGGCTCAGGCGGCGCATACATCGTGCGTCCGGGCGAATTCCCGGGGCTCGGCAGTTATATGCAGTATCTGTTTGCGCTGATGCTGGCGCTCGCCGTGCTCGCCATCGTGACCGCGCGTGCCATTGAGCGCTCCCGGCTGGGCTATGGATTCGCTGCTATCCGCGACGACGAGCTCGCCGCCGAGGCGTCCGGCGTGCCCACGCTGCGGCTGAAGCTGGTCGCGACCACAATATCGGGCGCGCTGATGGGCATGGCCGGCGCACCGTTCCCCTACTACATCGGCTATCTGCAGCCACAGTCGGCCTTCGGCCTCGAATACGCGGTCAATTCGATCGCTATGCCGATGATTGGCGGCACCATGAGCTGGGTCGGGCCGCTGGTAGGAACGCTGCTGCTTGGCACATTGCAGCAGGTCGCCAATGTCACGATCTCATCCGCGGTCAACCTGCTCCTGGTCGGCCTGCTGCTGATCGGCTTCGTGATCGTGGCACCGAACGGAATTGTTGGACTGGTGCAGGATCGTCTGCGCGCACGGAGGGCGAAATGAGCGCCATCCTGCACGTCCAGGGCCTGAGCAAGCGCTTCGGAGGCTTTGTCGCGCTCGACGGGATCGACCTCGAGGTCCAGCCGGGCGAGAGGCTCGGCCTGATTGGGCCCAATGGCTCCGGCAAAAGCACGCTGGTCAATTGCATTTGCGGAACGCTGCAGAACGAGACCGGTTCGGTGGCGTTCGATGGCAACGTCGTCGACGGTCTGGCCGCCCATGAGCGCACGCATCGCGGATTGGCGCGAAGCTTCCAGCTGCCGCGACCATTCCCCAGCCTGACGCTCGCCGACAATCTGCGCATTCCGATGCTTTACACGGTGCACAAGCGTGCGGGCACGCCACTGCACGCCGAAAATGTTGAGGCGCGTTGTGCCGAACTGCTTCAGATGGTTGGGCTTGCCAACAAAGGAAACCACAGGCCGCGCGACCTGACGCAGGTCGAGATGCGCAAGCTCGAGCTGGCGCGTGCCATGGCGGCAGAGCCGAAGCTGCTGATTGCCGACGAATCCATGGCGGGACTGTCGCATTCGGAGATCGAGGATATCCTCGCGCTATTGGTGAAGCTGAATGAAAGCGGCATCACGATCATCCTGATCGAGCACATCATGACCGCGGTGATGAGCTTTTCGCAGCGCCTGGCGGTGCTGGTATCAGGCAAGAAGATCGCGGATGGAAAGCCGCAGGACGTTGTGCGCGATCCGGAAGTGGTGAGGGCATATCTTGGCGAGTAGCATCACCATAGAAAACGTGAACGCCGCCTACGGCGCGGTGCGCGTGATTGAGGACGTCTCGCTCAACGTCAATGCAGGCGAAACCGTCGTCTTGCTTGGCACCAATGGCAATGGCAAAAGCACGCTGATGAAATGCGTGATGGGCATCGTTCGCCCGAGCACGGGCCGCATCGTCGCGGAGATCGACGGCGAAAAGTTCGACCTTGTCGGCCGCACCACTGAGCAGATTGTCGATCTCGGCATCGCACTGGTGCCGGAAGGCCGCCGGCTGTTTCCAAAGCTCACTGTGGAAGAAAACCTGCTGCTCGGCGCGTCGCGCAAGAAGGCACGTGCACAGATCAACAGCAACCGCGACTTCTGCTTCGACGCCTTTCCGCGGCTCGCGGAAAGAAAGAGCCAGCTCGCCGGCTCCATGAGCGGCGGTGAGCAGCAGATGCTGGCGCTCGCGCGCGCGCTCATGCTCGCACCGCGGATATTGCTGGTGGATGAGCCGTCGGTCGGGTTGGCGCCGCTCCTGGTCGCCCGCACCATCGATGCCATCAAGCAGCTCAAGGACCACTACCAGCTCACCGTGCTGATGGCCGAGCAGAACTTCAAGCAGGCGGTTCGCATCGCCGACCGCGGCTATGTCATCGTCCACGGCAAGATTGCCTTTGAGGGCCGTTCGGCTGACGAACTCAACAATAACGACCTGGTGCGCAAGCTCTACATGGGGATGTGAGCCAGTTACCTCAAAAGCCGATCAAAAAATAACGGCGCGGGGTTTCTCCCGCGCCGTTATGTCTTTACCTGAGCGGCCGGTTACTGGGCGGCCTTCTCGTACGGGAAGATCACGCTGCCGGTCTTCAGGTCAGCCGGGGTGAGCACGGTCTGGTAGTCCATGCCCTTCCAGGTCTCGAGGCCCGCGCCCTGCTTGATGCCATGATATTGCACCTGCAGCATGCGTGACTTGGACCATTCTCCCTTGGCACCCTTGCCGAAGGCGATGTCGCCCATGATCGTCTTGATCGTGTGGCTGCGCAGATAGTCGGCGATCTTGTCGTCGTTGATGCTGTTGGTCGCTTTGATCGCGTCGCCCAGCATCTCAAGATAGGCGTATCCCCAGGTACCCAGGTAATAGCCTAGCGGATCGACACCTTCAGCACCGGCCTTGGCCTGATAGATCTTCAGGAACTCGTTGGTGGCCGGGGTCGCCTGTGACGGAACCCACGTTTCGTAGTTGATGATGCCGTTGAGCGCCGGGCCAAGCTTGTTCTTGAACACAGTCGCCTGCAATCCGACCATGGCGCCGCCAAGCAACTTCGGTTTATAGCCAACTTCCTTGATCGCCAGCACCATTCCGACCGAGTCGAGCGGATACGAGCATACGACGACCGCGTCAGCATTGGCTGCCTGCAGCGCGCGCACGATCGGTGTGAAGTCCGTCGTGTTGCCCGGGTAGCTTTTGTCGTAGACGATCTTCTGGCCGAATTTCTTCGCATTCTCGCGCGCGCCTTCGCAGGCGTTCTTCGAGAATTCAAGATCGGACCAGGCGAGCGCCACGGTCTTCAGCTTTTGCTGGGCCGCAACCTGGAAGAAGCCGTCGGTAAAGGCCGGCTTCGTGTCGGGGCCGGACGGAAGCATCGAGAAATATTTCGGATAGTTGAACTTGCTGTTCACGGCCAGACCGAACAGGCCGATGAACACCTTGTTCTTTGAAATGACGACTGGCATCGCCGGTGCGATCATAGCAGTGGCGTAGGGACCGACCACGAGATCGACTTTGTCGACGTCGAGCAGCTTGGTGTAGATGCCGGGAACCGTCGACGGATTGCTCTGGTCGTCGTAGTAGACGAGCTTCACCGGACGGCCGATCAGGCCGCCCTTCCTATTGACTTCCTCTTCCCAGATCTTGGCGCCGAGCAATGCCTGCTTGCCGTTCGGCGCGAGCGGGCCGGTCAGTGCCATACTGAAGCCGATCTTGATCGGCTCCTTGTTCTGCGCCTGCGCGCCCGAAATGACGAACATACCGCCCGCCACGAGAGTGACCGCCACTCCCGCGAGCCAGGCGAATGTCCGGGATTTTAGATGTCGAACCATTTTTGTCCTCCCGATTAAGCGTTATTTTGCGTCATCTTATGCGCATTTCTCACGAATAGGCTAGAGGGTGGGTTGCCCAACAAGTGGGCTAGACCCCCTCAACCATGATTGTTTCCACCTCCCCAGCGCCACTGCGCCGGAAGGCCGCGGCTTTGTCGTATTCCGGCGAGGTGAAACAGGCGACGCCCTGCTCGAGGGTGGGAAATTCGATGACGATGAACCTGTGAAATTTGTCAGGACCTTCCATGATCTGAAAACGCCCGCCCCGGGCAAGCACTTTGCCCCCGAACTTGGCAATAATGCCCGGCACCAGGTCTGTGTATTTCTTGTATTCGACGGGATCGTTGACCTTGGACCGTGCCACCCAATAAGCCGGCATGTAACACTCCTTGTCGATCATGCCCCGGCCTTGTGCCGGGCATTCACTTACAGGCAAACACACTAGAATCATGTGCGGCCGGCACAAGCCCGGCCGGCAAGGAGCAGAACGCAATGCCGCACAAGGTGATCGACATTTCGGTGCCTCTGGAAAACGACGTGGCGGCCGACCCGCCGGGATACGGGCCGAAAATCGAGTACCTCGATCATCAGGCGACGGCGCCCGATATTCTCAAATTCTTTCCAGGTTTGAAAAAGGAAGACCTGCCGGACGGCGAAGGCTGGGGCATCGAGTGGGTGCGCCTGTCGACGCACTGCACGACTCACCTTGATGCGCCCTGGCATTTTTCCTCGACTATGGATCACGGCAAGCGCGCGATCACTATCGACGAGGTGCCGCTCGACTGGTGCTTCCAGCCCGGCGTGAAACTCGACTTCCGGCATTTCCCCGATGGCTACGTTGCGACCGCGAAAGATGTCGAAGCGGAACTCCGGCGTATCGGCCACACGCTTTCTCCGCTCGAAATTGTCGTGATGAACACAAGCGCGGGAATGGCGTACGGACGCCCCGACTACGTCGCGAAAGGCTGTGGCATGGGGCGAGAGGCCACGATGTACCTGCTCGAACGTGGCGTGCGTGTGACTGGAACTGACGGCTGGAGTTGGGACGCTCCATTTATCTTTACAATGAAGAAATATGCCGAGACGCGCGACGCATCACTGATCTGGGAGGGACACCGGGCCGGACGCGAGATCGGATACTGCCACATTGAAAAGCTTCATAACCTCGAGGCGCTGCCGCCGACCGGCTTCACAGTGAGCTGTTTCCCGGTGAAAGTACGTGGTGGCTCCGCCGGTTGGACGAGGGCCGTTGCAATCATTGATGCTTGATTGCCCACCGGGCCGGGCGATAGCATCCCATCCAACCAAAGGCCCGGGATCAAATCCCGGCAAAACAAACGTTTTTCAGGGAGGATCACGTGGACAGACGTCATTTCGTCGCCGGTAGTGCTGCGGCTGCGGCAACTCTCGGCTTGCGGCCGGTGTTTGCGCAGGACGCTTTCCCCTCGCACGCCATTACCTTCATCAATCCATTCCCACCGGGCGGCGCCGCCGACGTTGTTGCGCGGCCGCTGGTTGCGCTTCTTGAACCGATTCTCAAGCAACCTTGTGTCATTGAAACCAAGGCCGGCGCGGCCGGACAGGTCGGCGGCCAGGTCGCGGCAAGCGCAAAGCCGGACGGCTACACGCTGCTGGTTCACATCGTTTCGATCTCCGGCTTTGCCGAAGTCGACAAGCTGTTCGGACGACAGCCCAAGTTCACGCGCGCGGATTTCATCCCGATTGCACGACTGACTGCCGGCCCGATGGTTTTGGTGGTCAACGACCAGCAGCCGTACAAGACCGTCAAGGAATTGGTGGACGACGCCAAGGCGCACCCGGACAAGCTGATCTTCAGCTCTTCAGGCCTGTATGGCGCACTGCATTTGCCAACCGCGCTGTTCATGCGCGCCGCCGACATCAAAATGAAACATTTGCCGACTAACGGCGGCGGACCGGCGCTGACCGCGCTCCTCGGCAACAACTCGCAGGTGCTAGTGTCGGCGATCGCGCCGGCCAGCGGCCAGATCAAGGCCGGCAAGTTGCGAGCGCTCGCCTGCTTCAGCCCGCAACGGGCGGCATCTCTGCCCGACGTGCCGACTCTGAAAGAGCTCGGCTACAACGTGGAATTCTCGTTGTGGGTCGGCGTCTTTGCGCCGAAAGGCACGCCCGCACCGATCGTCAAGACGATTGGTGAGGCCGTGAAGAAGGCCGCCACAAGCGATCAATTCAAAACCTCCATTCTCAATATCGGCGATGAGGTCGCCTATCTCGACCAGGCTGGCTTCGCGAAATTCTGGGACGACGACGCCAAGCGGGTCGAGGCTGCCGTGCAGGCAATCGGCCGCGTACAAGGATGACGCGGCTGGCTTTGACCTCGCTTCGAATTTCGGAGAATTGTTATGGATCGCCGTAGCTTTCTGATCGGAACGACCGCCTTCGCGGCGGCCGGGCCCGCTGTCGCGCAAGAAGCATTTCCATCGCGCGCGATAACGATCATCAACGCGTTTCCACCGGGTGGCGCCAACGACATCGCGACACGGCCTTTTGCCTCAGCGCTTGAGTCTGTCATCAAACAACCAGTGGTCGTTGAGACCAAGGCAGGCGCCGGAGGCCAGGTCGGCGCACAGGTTGCCGCCAGTGCAAAGCCGGACGGCTATACCCTGCTGTCGCATAACAACGGAATCTCCGGCTACGAAGAAGTCGACAAGCTGTTCGGGCGACAAGCTAAAACGACCCGCGCCGATTTCATCCCGTTGGCTCGCTTGATCGCCGACCCGGTCCTGGTGCTCGTCAACGATCAACAACCCTACAAGACGCTCAAGGACTTCATCGACGATGCCAAAAAGCGGCCCGAAGCGATCATTTACAGCTCGGGCGGATTGTACGGCGCCACTCATTTGCCGGTAGCGCTTCTCGAAAAAGTCACGGGCATACCGAAACTTCGCCATCTGCCGACCAATGGCGGCGGCCCGGCGATTACCGCACTTCTCGGCAACAATGCGCAAATGAGCACGCAGAGCGTATCTGCGTCTTTCCCGCACATCAAAGCTGGCAAACTGCGCCCGTTGGCGTCTTTCGGCGGCAAGCGATCGGCATCAGTACCCGATGTGCCGACGCTGAAAGAGCTGGGCTACGACGTGGAATATTATTTGTGGGTTGGCATTTTCGCGCCGAAGGGAACGCCCGCCAACATTGTTGCGACGTTGAGCGCAGCGATCGACAAGGCCGGGGCGTCCGACGCGTACAAAACGGCGATGAGCAACGCCGGGCTCCAAGCCGATTATCTTAACGCCGCTGGATTTGCGAAATTCTGGGCGGACGATGCAAAACGATCCGACGAGGCCGTCAAATTGATCGGCCGCGTGCAGGGCTGAGCCAAATTCGATTGAGCCGGAGCTACCGGTAGCCGGCAAGAAAGGGGAGCAAATGGATCGCCGCAGTTTTGTTATCGGCACAGCTGCCTCGGCCGCCACCTTGGCGGCCGGTCAGGCGACCGCGCAGGACGCCTATCCGACGCGAACCATCACAATGGTCAGCCCGTTTCCGCCGGGCGGCGTCAGCGACACCATCACGCGTCCTCTCGACGCAGCACTTGAAGCGGTTTTCAAGCAGCCGGTCGTACTCGAGAACAAGACAGGCGCCGCAGGCGCTGTCGGTGCCCAGTATGTGGCTGCCGCCAAGCCGGATGGCTACACGCTGCTTAGCCACATCGTGTCGATTTCGGGCTTCGCGGCCGTCGACAAACTTTTTGGACGCCAGCCGAAGTTCACCAATGCCGATTTCATTCCGATCTGCCGCGTCATCGCCGACCCAATTGTGCTGATCGTCAACAAGGATGTGCCCTATCGCACGCTGAAAGAACTCGTCGCCGATGCCAAAGCCAATCCGAACAAGGTGATCTACAGTTCGTCGGGACTTTACGGCGCGTCTCACATCCCGACCGTGCTGTTCGCGAAAGCGGCGGGAGATCTGCAGATGCGCCACCTGCCGACCAACGGCGGCGGCCCTGCTGTCACGGCCGTGCTGGGCGGCAATGTCAATTTCTTCATGTCACCGACGTCGATCGCCCTGACGCAGATTCGCGCGGGCAAGGTGCATCCGCTCGCCGTGTCGAGTGCAAAGCGGGTCAAGGCGCTGCCTGACGTGCCGACGTTCAGGGAGCTTGGCTACAATCTCGAGTACTATTTCTGGGTCGGATTCTTCGCCCCGAAGGGTACGCCGACGCCGGTCATCAACACCTTGCGCGACGGCTTCAAAAAGGCCGCACACAGCAAACAGTTCGTCGATACGCTCGAAAACCTTGGCCAGGAACTGGACTACTTGGATCAGCCGGAATTTGCGAAATTCTGGGAAATCGACGCCAAGCGACAGGAAGACGCGATCAATTCCATCGGTCGCGTGCAAGGGTAATTTCGCGTATACCGGAGCCCCGCCACCGGCGGGGCTCCGTATTTTCTTCAGCCCGAGGATCGTTCAATGATTTTGCGCGCCGATCATGTTGCTGGCGCATTCTTCGCCAGCGTCGGCCTGCTGGTCATCGCACTGAGCGGCGATCTGCCGACTGGCACGCTGTCGCTGCCGGGCTCGGGTTTCATGCCGAAAATCATCGCCGTGCTGATGATCTTCTTCGGAGTCGTGCTCGCTTTGCGTGCCCGTGAGAGCAAGCCCTTTGCATCTGTGCCCTGGTCCGACGCAAAGCACGCGGCCATGGTCGTTGCGATTACCGCAATAGGCGTCGCACTCTATGAGTGGCTCGGTTTCCTCACCACTAATATTCTTCTCATGTTCGCCCTGCTCGTGATCATAGAGCGGCGCAAGCTGCTGCCGGCGGCGATATACAGCATCGGCGTCGTCGCGATCACTTACGTTCTCTTCGTCTACCTGCTGAAGACGCCGCTCCAAACCGGCCCGTTCGGAATCTAATTCGCCGTGGAAACCACCATCCTCAACCTCGCGCACGGATTTTCCGTCGCTCTTGCGCCGACCAACCTGTGGTACGCATTTCTCGGCTGCCTGGTCGGCACATTGGTTGGCGTTCTGCCGGGCATCGGACCGCTCGCCGGCATCTCCATCCTGCTGCCCGTGACATTCGGCCTTAACGCCACGCAGGCTATCATCATGCTCGCGGGCATCTACTACGGCTCGCAATATGGTGGCTCGACCACGTCGATCCTGATGCGCATTCCAGGCGAGGCCTCGTCGGTGATGACATGCATCGACGGCTACGCGATGGCAAAGAAGGGGCGCGCAGGCGCAGCACTCTGCATTGCGGCTGTCGGCTCGTGGATCGGTGGTACGTTCGGCGTCCTCGTGCTGACGATGGTTGCGCCGCCGCTCGCGACCATCGCGCTGCGGTTCGGGCCGCCGGAATACACGGCTCTGCTCATCCTCGGCCTGATCTTCCTGGCCTATATGTCTTCTTCCTCGCTGATCAGGACACTGCTGATGGCATGCCTCGGGCTGCTACTTGGTATGATCGGCATCGACAACATGACCGGGCATTTCCGTTACAGCTTCGATCTCGCTGAGCTCGGCGACGGCATCGGCATCGTGCCTGTGGCGGTGGGATTGTTCGGGCTCGGTGAAATTCTCTCAACGCCGAGCGCCGGAGCCGTCAAAGACATCATCAGCCCGCGTTTGCGGGATTTGTTGCCGACCCGCAAGGAGTGGAACGAGGCCACCATGCCGATCACGCGCGGCACGCTGCTGGGATTTATCATCGGCATAATTCCGGGCTCAGCGCACGTGATTTCCAGTTTTCTCTCCTACGCGATCGAAAAGCGTATTTCGAAACATCCCGAGCAGTTCGGAAAAGGTGCAGTTGCGGGCGTCGCGGGGCCCGAAACGGCTAACAATGCCGCCTCGACCGGGGCTTTCGTGCCGCTGCTCGCACTCGGCATTCCCACAAGCCCGATCACCGCCGTTCTGATCGGCGCCCTTATGATTCATGGTGTTTCGGTTGGCCCGACACTCGTCAACGAGCACCCCGATGTGTTCTGGGGCTTCGTCGCGTCAATGTACGTCGGCAACATCATGCTGCTGGTGTTGAACCTGCCGCTGGTGAGCCTGTTCGTCACCGTGCTGCGTATTCCCTACGCCTACCTTTATCCGATGATCATCATGTTCTGCATTATCGGCGTTTACGCGGTGAACAATTCGATCGTCGACGTGTGGATCATGCTGATCATGGGCATTCTGGGCTACGCGCTGCGCAAGTTCGATTTCGACCCGGCCCCTCTGGTGCTCGGGCTGGTCATAGCGCCGATCCTGGAGCAGAGCCTGCGCCAGTCACTGATCATGTCGAACGGCGACTACCTGATTTTCTTCAGCCGTCCGATCTCGCTCGGTCTGATGATGGTCAGCATCAGCCTGCTGGCACTTGCAGCCTATGCTTTCGTGCTCCAACGGACAGACTGGCGCACCAAGCTGGCTGAAGTCGAGGCCGGCGAAAAAGAGTTGTAGCCCTACGCTGGCTTGCGCGCGTGCGGGACCCTCACGCCCAGAGACGTTCGTTTTCCAGACTTTTGTAGAGGCCCGCGACGTAGTCGCCATAGCCGTTGAAAAGGAGCGTGGGCCGCCGTTCGCCAGTACCGATGATTTCCTCGGTTGCCTGGCTCCAGCGCGGATGCGGCACTTCGGGATTGACGTTGGCCCAGAAGCCATATTCGGACGCCTGCAACGCCTCCCACAAACCCTTCGGGCGCGTGTCGGTGAAACTAAAACGTACGATCGACTTGATCGATTTGAACCCATACTTCCACGGCACTGCCAGCCGCAGCGGTGCGCCATGCTGGCGCGCAAGTGGATGGCCGTAGGCGCCGGTCGCAAGGAAAGTCAGCTCGTTGGTCGCTTCCGCCATGGTCAGGCCTTCGACGTACGGCCACGGGAACCAGGGCTGCTTCTGCCCGGGCGCGATCTTCGGGTTCATGAAGGTTTCCATCCGCACATACTTTGCGGAGCCGAGCGGACGCGCAAACTCGACAAGCTTGGCGAACGGGAAGCCGGTCCATGCGATCGCCATGCCCCAGGCTTCCACGCAGCGGTGACGATAAGTGCGTTCTTCGATCGTGAGTTTTTGAATCAGGTCGTCGATGCCGACCTCCATAGGTTTCTCGACCATGCCGTCAATCGTCACCATCCACGGCCTGATCGGCAGCGCCTGTGCGGCGGTGGCAATCGTTTTCGAGGTGCCGAACTCGTAGAAGTTATTGTAGTTGCCGTTGACCTTTTCATCGGTGATCGGCCGGTCGAGCGTATATTTCTCGTTGCGCTTGGCAGGATAGAGGCCCGCGCTTGGATCAGGCAATTTGGTAACGTCGGAAACCCGCTGCGCCTGCGCCGCATAGGGCGCCATCGCAATCGCGCTGGCGCCACCGGCCAGCAAGTTGCGGCGGCTGAAAACCAGGTGCTCGGGCGTGGCGAGGCGGTCGGATATTTCCCAGCCGCGGCGGCGGATAACGTTCATCGGCAGGATCCTCCAGAATCGTCACCCAGAGGTAAAAGCCGGCGGGCTCACTGGCAAGTCACGCTTCTGCGAGAGGAAACTGGCCGCAGAGTCAAATGCCCTGGCACAAGTCAGCTGAGCGCAATCCGCCCCTGCGCTGCCTGCGTCATCCCGGCGCCCTTTACTCGCGCGCGCAGGCGACTGAGGAAATCGGCTTTTGGCATCGGCTTCGCAAACAGGTAACCCTGCCCGATCTGGCAGCCGATGGACTGCAGCTTGTGGCTTTCGTAAGTGGTTTCGATGCCTTCGGCGACGGTGCGCAGGCCGAAGCGGCGGCCAAGTTCGACGATCGTCTCGCACAGGCCGGCATTGAAGTGATCGTCGTGACAGTTGGCGACGTAACTGCGATCGATCTTCAGCTCGCTGAACGGCAGCTGCTTGAGACGAACCAGCGACGAATAGCCGGCGCCAAAATCGTCCACCGCCAGTTCGCATTTGAGCTCGCGCAATGCCCCCGCGACGTCGTTGGCAAGATCAAGATCGTTGATGATCTGGTCCTCGGTGACTTCAAGGATGAGGCCCGGCCAATTCGCCGCGCGCGGACGCGCTTCGCGCAGCATGCGCGGAATCGGCATCTGGACCAGCGCGGAAACCGGAACGTTGACTGCGAGCTTTATGGGTGCGCTGTATTCGGCAAAGTCTTCCCAGTCGCCCAGCGCGGTGAGGATCACGCGCTCGGTGAGCTCGTGCATGTCTTGCTCGCTGGCACCCGGCAGGAATAGCCCGGGCGGAATGATGCCGCGTGTCGGATGACGCGCGCGCACGAGCGCTTCGGCACCGACGAGGTGCGTCGTTCGCAACTCGACCTTCGGCTGGTACCAGAGATCCATCCAGTCGTGCCGCAGCACCGCGCTGAGCGGAATCGACGATTTCGGATCGGCGTAAGGCACCGGTCCTGACGAAAAAAGATTGCGAAAACCTTCCAGCATGCCGTCTGTCCGCATGGGACGCAGCGCGTCACGCGCATCTGAACCGAAGTTTGCGGGAGGGCGACGGCTGGCCGGTTAACGGCAAGAAACTGCCGCTGAACCTGCTTTGCACCTGCTTACCGGGATCGCGACAATTGTTGCGGTCACGCCCGCCAAGCCGTGCGCGACCACGTCCGGTTACGGCAAATTTATTCCGCCGCCCGCCTTGCCGCGATGATCTGGTCCGCCGTCCGGCCAGTGAGCTCCGCCATATGGTCGAATTTGAAGATAAACGACCCTACCCCGGCCGTGGCCGAACGCACTTCAATGATCAGGTCGCCGATCTCCGCCTCCGGCATCTGCGCGCGCACGGTGTCCCAGCCGTCCCAGCCTTCGCGCGTGTCGAAGCCAAGGATCTGGCCGCGCCGTCCGGACAGGATCGCGTTCATTTTTGCCGTGGCTTCGCTTGGACACACGATCTCCACATGGTGGATCGGCTCCAGCAGCACCGGCTGGCACTGCGGCAGCCCTTCCACGATGCCGATGCGTCCTGCGGTGCGGAACGCCTGGTCCGAGGAATCCACCGTGTGATAGGAGCCGTCGACCAGCGCCACCGACAGATCCACCACCGGGAATCCAAGCGGCCCGTGCTTGAGCGCGTCGACCACGCCTTCTTCCACCGCCGGAATGTAGTTGCGCGGCACCACGCCACCGGTGATGCGGTCATCGAACTTGAAACCGGTCCCGCGCGGCAGCGGCTTGATCTCGAGCACGACGTCGCCGAACTGGCCGTGACCGCCGGATTGCTTCTTGTGGCGGCCGCGTTGCGAGATCGGCTTACGAATGGTCTCGCGATATCCCACCGACGGCGGACGCGTCGTGACGGGCACCATGAACCGATCGGCAAGGTGTTCCGCCGCCACGCGCAGATGCATTTCGCCTTGCCCCCAGATCACCACCTCGTGGCTTTCCGCGTTGTGCACGACGGTCAGCGACGGGTCTTCTTCTGTCAGCTTGGTGAAGGCCGGCCCGAGCTTGACGTCGTCCTTGCGCTCTTTGGCCTGCACGGCGATCGCCAGCACGGGAGGAGAAGGCTTGCTCTCAACAAGCGCTGCGTGCGGCTGCTTGCCGGATGAAAGCGTGCCACCGGTCTTGGCGGCGTCGAGCTTGCCAAAAGCGACCGTTTCACCGCTCGCCGCCTGCCCGCGTTTTTCGAAATGCTGGCCCATCAGCTTGAACACGCCCGACACGCGTCCGGCCTCGCCTCCCGCAGTGGTCAGCGTAGTGCCGTCGCCGGCCTGCCCCGCAAGCAGGCGCGCAACCGACATTTTTCCGCCATGCGTCGTGTGGAATGTCTTGAGCACCAGCGCCACCGCGTCGGTGCCGGCCTTGACGCCCAGCCGTTGCGCCGTTTCGGCAGCGCCGGGAGCCTCGTGGCGAAGCGCTTTCAGCAGTCGCAGCACGCCGTTGGTGCGTGTGGCGACGCCGAGCAGCACCGGGCAAACGATGCGGTCGCGCAATTCCTTCGAGAGATCGTCGAAAACCTTGTCGCGCGGCGGCTCGATATCCTCGAGCAGTTGCTCCATCAGCTGGTCGTCGTGATCGGCCAACGTCTCCAGCATGGTGAAGCGCGCTTCTTTCTTGCGGTCGAGGTTTTCACCCTTGAGCTCGATGATCTCCGACGGCGCGTGCTCCTTGTAGACGTAGGCGCGCTCGAGCGCGAGGTCGACGAACCCGGAAATGATATCGCCGTTCCAGATCGGAATCTGGCGGAGCAGCAGCGGCGCGCGTGACGCCGGCTGCAGCAATTTGATCGTTTCGCGAACGCGCTTGTCGGCTTTGTCGATTTTGTTGAGGAAGAGAAATCGCGGAATGTTCTGGTCTTCCAGTTCGCGCAAAATCAGCTGAAGCTGCGGCACTTTCTTCTCGTCCGCCTCGCAGACGACGACGGCGGCATCGACCGCCGGCAGTACGCTGCGCATGTCCTGGATGAACTCGATGGAGCCGGGGCAGTCGACGAACGTGTAGTTATCACCCATGAAGGTGGTGGTGGCGAAAGTCGCCTCGACACTCATCTTGTGGTGGCGGGCTTCTTTGCTCGCGTCGCCTACCGTGGTACCCGCATCGACGGTGCCCTGGCGCTGGACCGCGCCTGTACGGGCAAGGATCGCTTCCAGAAGTGTGGTTTTGCCGCTTTGGAATGGGCCCACCAGCGCAATACACCGTGGACCCGAGCTCCTTGTGCCATTGGGACCTGAGCCGTTTTGTCCCATAAACGCCTCCCTCGCCGGCCGGGAGGTCGGACCTGGTTTCCCGGCCCTGTAACGTTATCGTCTCAGGACGCAGAGAGGCTGGCAAGGGCAGAGATTCGCCAGTGCAGAAAATTTGCTACTTGACGAAGCTCGCATCCACGACAGTGCGCGCATCGACGGCTTTGTCGATCAGGCCTTGTGACTTGTACCAGGCGATTTGGCGCGCGACGTCGGCGACATCGAGTCGCGCCTGTGGATCGATGTAATAGGCGCCGAGTTCGACCGTGGCCGCCGCATCTGCACGATCAGGATAGACGTAACGCGCGATCGTTGTCGCGGCCTCCTTCGATTTGATGTCGGAAACCCGTTTCAAGCTGCGGTCCTTACGCAATAAGGCTGCGGCGTAGTCGGCGGCACCTCGGCGATAGGCGTGCACGAATTTTTCGACCACGGCACGCCGCGTATCGATCATTTTTCTTGAAACAAACAGCGCGCCCAGTTGCTGCTCGTCTAGCTCCGAATACCAGCCGAGGAATTTCGCCTGATTCGCCATTAATAGCTCGCGTGCATAGAGCGAGGGCATGATTGCCGCATCAATCTGATCCGTGCCGACGGCGCGCGCGATGGCGTCAAGCGTCCCAAGCGCCTTGACGGTGATGCGGGCCGGATCGACGTGCTTGATGCGCGCGATCTGAAACAGCTGGTAGTGCGCTGTCGATCCAAGTGCATCGATAGCGACCGTTTTGTCCGCCAGATTGTCGAACTTGCGCAAACCCTTCTGAAATCCAATGCTCGAGGCGACGATCTGATTGCCCTCATAGTCGCGCTTCTCGCGTGCCTGCGCCGCAATCGCCCTGATCAGGCCCTTGCCCGCTGCATCGAACGCAGCCGGAGTAAATCGCGCGAGGCCGAAGTCGGTCACACCGGAGGCGAGCATTTCCGCGACGGTCTTGTCGGAATCGTAGGCGGTCATCGCAAGATCGATGCCTTCCGCCTTGAAGTAACCTTCTGCCGCAGCCAGGAACAGCGCGCCGTTTTCGCTCAGCCGCTGCGTGCCGATAACGACACGCTCCTGCGCATCGGCCGCAAACGACAGATTGGAAATGAAAATAAAAATCGCGACCGAGAGTCGAATCATGCCCGCAGATTAGCGGAGTCCGGCATAAGAGATAGTGAACGGCGCCGGATGCGTCGGGAGAGAACTATTTCAAATTGCCGCAGAAGCGCTGGATGCGGCGGCAGGCCTCTTCCAGATCCTCGGTCTTGGTCGCATAGGAAATACGGAATGCAGGCCCGAGCCCGAAGGCCGTGCCCTGCACCACCGCGACGCCCTCGGCCTCGAGCAGTTCGGTGACGAAGTCCTCGTCGGTCGCAAGCTTCTTGCCGGTCGACGCCGTCTTACCCATCGTGCCAGCGCAGGACGGATAGACATAAAAGGCGCCCTCCGGGGTCGGACACTTGATGCCGTTCGCCTGATTGAGCATCGACACCACGAGATCGCGTCGCTCCTTGAAGATCTTGTTGTGCTCGGCGATGAAACCTTGCGGTCCGTTCAGCGCTTCCACCGCCGCCCATTGCGAGACCGCGGTCGGGTTCGACGTCGACTGCGACTGCACCGTCGCCATCGCCTTGATCAAAGGCTCCGGCCCGCCGGCATAGCCGATGCGCCAACCGGTCATGCAGTAGGCCTTCGAACAGCCGTTGATCGTGAGCGTGCGCGGATAAAGCGAGGGCTCCACCTGCGCCGGCGTCGTGAATTTGAAATCGTCGTAGACGAGATGCTCATACATATCGTCGGTCATCACGTGCACGTGCGGATGCTTCACCAGCACGTCGGTGAGCGCCTTGAGCTCGGCGCGCGTGTAGGCAGCGCCGCTCGGGTTCGACGGCGAGTTGAGCAGAACCCACTTGGTCTTCGGCGTGATCGCACGCTCGAGCTGCTGCGCCGTCATCTTGAAGCCGCTCGCCATGCTGGTGACGACTTCCACCGGCTCGCCGCCGGCGAGCAGCACCATTTCGGGGTAGCTCACCCAATACGGCGCGGCGATGATCACTTCATCGCCGGGGTTCAGCGTCGCGACGAACGCGTTATACAGCACCTGCTTGCCGCCGGTGCCAATGGTGACCTGGCTCGGCTTGTAGTCGAGCCCGTTCTCGCGCTTGAACTTCTTGACGACCGCGTCCTTAAGCTCGGCGATGCCGTCGACGTTCGTGTATTTCGAAGCCTTTCCGCTTTTGATCGCCTCGATCGCCGCCTGCTTGATGTTGTCGGGCGTGTCAAAATCCGGTTCGCCGGCACCCAGGCCGATCACGTTGCGGCCGGCCAGTTTGAGCGCGCGCGCCTTATCCGTGACGGCGATGGTCGCCGACGGCTTGATGCGCTTGAGCTGCTCCGCGAGAAAGGCCATGAAGACTCCGAATCCGGGGCGAAAATGCCCTGCCGCAGTGTCGTAATGGCCCATTGCGGCGACGGCAAGTCGCAAAGGCTGATGGTCATTATCAAGGCTGTTGATGGCCTAACAGTCCTTTAAGGCACAGTTGTTAGTCCTTCGGTCATGGCACACGCCAAGTCCGTAACTTTGGACATTCTGCGCACCGGCGCCTGGCTGACCCGGGAACGGGTCAAGCTCGTGGTCTTCGGCCTGCTCGCGGCCAGCCTGATCGCCGCCGTCTACGTCGTGGCGACTTCGGATGGGCTCAACGACCGCTTTGGACGCCCGCTCGGAACGGACTTCTCAAACGTCTATGCCGCAGGCACCTATGTGCTCGACGGCAACGCCGCCGCGCCCTTCGATCCGCCGCGGCAATACGCGCGCGAGCAGGCGATCTTCGGAGCGGACACCCAGTTCTACGGTTGGCACTACCCGCCATATTTCCTCGGCCTTGCGGCTTTGCTTGCCGCAATGCCCTACGCGCTGGCGCTCGTGCTTTGGCAGGGTGTCACGTTCGCTCTTTATCTCTGGGTGACGCGCGAAATTCTGAACACGGGGCGAGCCCGCGCCCTCGCCGACCCGCTATGGCTTCCCATCGTCATTGGTTTCCCGGCGGTGTTTGTCAATCTCGGCCATGGCCATAACGGGTTTCTCACCGCAGCACTGTTTGGGGCCGCGCTGCTGCAACTCGACCGCAAACCCATTCTTGCCGGCGTGCTGTTCGGCTGCATCGCGTATAAGCCCCAATTCGGACTGCTCGTTCCCATTGTGCTCGCGGCAAGCGGACGGTGGCGAACCTTTGTCGTCGCGGCCACAACAGTCACAATGCTGACGATCGCGGTCACGCTGGTGTTCGGACTCGATATCTGGAACGCGTTCCTCGCCTCGACCAGGTTCACACGCACCGTCGTGCTGGAGCAAGGTGACACCGGTTGGCACAAGATCCAGAGCGTTTTTTCGGCGGTGCGCATGTGGGGCGGCGGAATTCCGCTCGCCTATGCCGTCCAGCTCGCGGCGACGCTTGCCGTCGCAGGTGGCCTCGTCTGGCTGTGGCGCGGCCGAGCCTCTTTCCCGATCAAGGCGGCGGCACTCGCCATCGGCACAATCCTCGCAACGCCTTACAGCCTCGACTACGACCTTATGCTGCTCGCGCCGGCGATTGCGTTCCTCACGGCCGATGGGATGCAGCGCGGTTTCCGCCCTTGGCAAAAATCCCTGCTGGCAGCGCTGTGGCTCGTGCCGATTCTGGCGCGCCCGGTTGCGCAGGCGACGCTGATCCCGCTCGCGGTTCCCGCGATGCTGGTGGCCTTTGCGTGGCTGCTGCGGCGCGCAATGACGCAGACCGGCACAACGACACTGTGGCGGTTTGCGATCCGTCCGTTGAAGTAACGCACTCCAGACGAAATAGAATTCTTCTATTCACCCCTGCGGCAGATCGCGCGTTCGCTGTTGCAGCGCAGCGAACGATTTAACATTTTCGTTATACGTCGAGGGTTTGCCGGCCTTGTAATTGCCGGACTTTCTTCGTCCTAATGACCCACGCAGCGGGAGCGGGCATACGCAACAAACCGGGATCTGAATGTACACGCTCTACTCGATGCAACGCTCGGGCAACAGCTACAAGGTCCGCCTTGCGCTGGCGCGGCTCGGGATTCCGTACAACCTCGTCGAGGTTGACATCCTCAAGGGCGAGAGCCGCACACCCGAATTCCTTGCAAAAAATCCAAACGGTCAGGTGCCGCTGCTTGAGGTCGCACCGGATCGTCATCTCGCCGAGTCCAACGCCATTCTGTGGTACGTCGCCGGCGGATCGACGCTGGCCCCGGAAGACCGCATCACGCGGGCCGAGGCGCTGCAGTGGATGTTCTTCGAACAGCACAGTCTTGAGCCGAACATCGGCGCGGCCTATTTCTGGCTCGCGTTGATCAAAGGCGGCCGTGAGTTGCAGAGCCATGCGCTCGAGGACTGGATGGAAAACGGTTATCGCACGCTCGGCGTCATGGAAACGCACCTGACACGGCATCGCTTTTTCGTCGCGGATCATTTCACGATCGCCGACATCGCGCTTTACGCCTACACGCATGTCGCCGACCAATGCGACTTCGACCTCAGCCGCTTTCCGGCGATCGGGGCCTGGCTTGCGCGAGTCGCCGAAGAGCCGGGTTATATCCCCATGACCTGGCAACCGGAGCTTGCCCCCGCGCAATAGCCCGTAAATTGCCGAATTGCCTTATCCACTGCCTTGAAAAGGCCCCGCTTCGTCACCGGCTCTGCCCCAATGGGGCCGAACCGATGCCGGGTTCCGGCGTTATCAAGGCACCATTCTTCGGGCGAATCATTTCAGGTCGATCATGCGCAAGCACATTCAGATTGCAGGCTTTACGTCCCCGCCAGGACGCGCCCTTGGCAGCGAGCGCCGGACTGCTGTTTTCGCCGAGCTTGTGACGACCATCAGCCTCGTTCTGTGCATTCTAGTGGCCGCGACCGTCGTCTCGATTGGCGTGGCGCGCGCAGATGTCGCGACCAATGTCATCGACAACGAAGGCGGGCTGTTCGCCATAGCGCTCCTGCTCGGCCTTCTCTTCATCGGAATGGGCGGCCTGACCGCCCTTTCACTGCCGCATCCCAGGCACAAGAAAACCCATAGCTAAATCGTGTATTCCGGAACTTCGGCCGATGGCGCACAGTTGAGGCGGCATCGAAGGAGGTCGGCATGCGGTCGATTTTGGCATTGGCTGTTGTTCTGGCCATAAGCGGCACGGTGCAGGCGGCTGATCCGACTTTTCCGAGCTCAGCCGGCAAACTCGCAGTTCATACTGTTGCGCAAGGCCTGTCGCACCCCTGGTCGCTTGCTTTCCTTCCCGACGGCCGCATGCTGGTGACCGAGCGCCCCGGCCGCATCCGCATCGTCGCGCCGAATGGCCAGCTCTCGCCGCCTCTTGCGAACGTGCCGAAAGTGTTTGCCGTCAGTCAGGGCGGGCTGCTGGACGTCATCCTCGATCGCAATTTCGCGCAGAACCACATCGTCTATTTTTCCTACGCCGAGCCGTTCGACGGTGGCGGGCGCACCGCACTGGCGCGCGCCCGGCTCGAGACCGGCGAGGTCCCGCGACTCGCCGACGTGAAGGTCATCTACCACCAGCACGGCCCGGCTTCGCGGGGAAACCACTTCGGCGGCCGTATTGTGCAGGCCGCGGACGGCACGCTGTTCCTCACCAATGGCGAGCATTTCACCGACCGCGACATGGCGCAGACGTTCGACAACGACCTCGGCAAGATCATCCGGATTACGAGTGACGGCGCCGCGCCGCCCGACAATCCGTTCGTCAACAAAGCCGGCGCCCGTCCCGAAATCTGGTCTTATGGCCACCGCAATCCGCAGGGTCTCGCCATCAACCCGGCTGACGGCAAGCTGTGGGAGCAGGAGCACGGTGCCAAGGGCGGCGACGAGATCAATCTCATCGTGGCTGGCCACAACTACGGCTGGCCGCTCGTCAGTCACGGCGTCAATTATGACGGTTCCCCGGTCGGCACCGGCAAAGCCACGATGGCCGACGTCGACGATCCGCTTTGGCACTGGACACCATCGATCGCACCATCCGGCATGACTTTTTACACGGGCGATCTTTTTCCCGCCTGGAAGGGCAACTTGTTCAACGGCGCGCTAAAGTTTCAGCTGCTGTCGCGCCTCGAGATCAAGGACGGAAAGGTCATTAAAGAGGAGCGCCTGCTGCAGGGATTGAATGAACGCATCCGCGACGTTCGACAGGGACCGGATAGTGCGCTCTATCTGCTGACGGACAATTCGGCCGGGCGTATTTTGCGCGTCGCGCCGGCAAAGTGATCTCTCACCACTTGTGAAACACGAAAAACGCGCCCGCCGCGATCAGCGTGAAGCCGAAGCCCTGGCTCAGCGTGATCGGTTCGCGCAAATAAAAATATGAGAAGGCGGCAAACACCGCGAAGGTAATCACTTCCTGCATCGTCTTGAGTTGGGCGGCGTTGTACACGGCACTGCCGAAACGATTGGCGGGCACCGCCAGGCAATATTCGACAAACGCAAGACCCCAGCTGATGAGGATCACCTTAAAAAGCGGCACTTCCTTGTAGCGCAGGTGCCAGTACCAAGCGGCGGTCATGAAGATATTGGAGCCGGCCAGCAGCAGGACCGGCGTCAGATAAGGCGACAAGAACGGCATGTAACTCTCTGGGGCGTGCAGGGTGGGATTGGTAGCGAGGGCCCGGATGTAGCGAATCGATCAGATGGACGTCCACAGGCAAAAAGTCTGTCACGGTCGTGTCATGACCGCAGGATAGGAACGCGCTGGTCCGTCGGTTTGTTGCGTCCCCTGCGTTGCCCCTTCCTGCGGTCCCGCCGGCTCTGGTCGCCGGGACCGCATATTTTTGGCGGACAGGATCCGCCCGAATCGCCCCTTCGCACCCCGCTGTGATAGATTTCCGTCGTGACCTCAGGTCAGCGCCGGTACGCGCCCGAAAAAACGGGGGGCGACACGATGCACATTCTTCGTCAGACAGCTCTCGTCGTAGCCTGCATCTTCGCGCTCTCGTCAGCGGCGACGGCACAAAATCAACAGCGCGGCCAACCGCAGCCCGCGAAGCCATCACCGTACAAGCCCGTTACCGTGACGGCCCCGCAAGCGATAAGCGACGCTGCTCTCGAGGCACTGCGCAAACAGCTGGGCGAAGTGGCACAACACAAGGATCGCGCCGCTCTGACAAAGCTTGTCGTCGGGCAGGGATTCTTCTGGATTGGCGAGAAAGGCGACCGCGCGGACAAGCGAAAGTCCGGCATCGACAATCTGGCCGCGGCTCTTGGTCTCAAGAACAAGGATGGCGCCGGCTGGGACATGCTTGCGAGCTTTGCCGACGATCCGACGGGCGCCCCTTTGCCGAACCGCAAGGATGCCATTTGCGCGCCTGCCGACCCGGCTTTCGACGGCAAGGCTTTCAACGACCTGCTCGTGTCGACCAAGACGGACTCCGGTGACTGGGGTTATCCCGTCTCCGGTGACGTCGAAGTGCGCGCAACGCCACAGGCGAATGCGCCGGTGATCGAAAAGCTCGGTTCTGTTTTCGTGCGCATCGCTACCGAGAACACCTCGAACGCGCCGACTTTTCTGCGTGTCGTCACGCCCTCTGGTAAGACAGGCTTTGTTTCGGTCGACTCAGTCGCGCCGATCGGTAACGATCAGCTTTGCTACGTGAAGGAGGCCGGCGACTGGAAGATCGGAGGATATATCGGCGCCGGAGACGTACCGTAAAATTCCATGCCTGTGAGATACTTCACACCGGCTGGCGCGCGAGATTGATATTTGAATTAAACTTCGGTTTTTTCGAAGGCCAGTCGTTCAGCTTCGTGCTCTTTGAATCCGCCGCGCAAAAGGTTCGAAGAGCCACCCGTGGGGGGATTCATGGCTGCAGACGACAAAAAGACGAAATGGAAGCGCTGGCGCGATTGCATCGCGGAGTACTGGCAGAGATGCCTTGATCTGGCGCTGGTTCTCTGGATTGTGCGCGTGCCGGTTTGCGCGGTGATCGTCGGCTGGCTGATCCTCGACTACACGCCTCAGGCTCAGGACCTGTTTACGGAATTTGCCGACAGTTCTGTCCGCATTGCCATATTTCTGCTGCTGCTGGCCACCGTCTGGGCAGGCACCACGCATTATGCAGCCAGGCTGCTGCTCGACACCGACACGCGGTTTCGTGCCTACGCCGACCCGCGCGTTTGGACGTACCTCGGCAGCTTTGAAACGTGGGTGCCTCGCCTGCTCGGTCTCGCTCCTTTCGCCGTGGTCCTGATCGCATCGGAGCGGTCGATCTTCAACCTGCCCCATATCGACGACGATGGCGTGACTTCGGCCATCACATACTGGCTGCGTATTTTTGACCTGCTTGTCGTTGCAGTCGCCACGGCGTTCCTTTTTTACACTGTTAAGCGTCGGGATCTGATGGCGACAGACCTGATTCAGCGTACGGAAGCGAAGCTCAGCATCGTCAATCGCCTGTTGCAGCCGCTTGGCCTCGGTGGCACCGGCCGACGAAAAGCAAAGGGAGCATCGAGTACGGGCCCGGCGCTCGGACCGTTGCTCCTGATCATCGTGTTTGTGGTCTCCGCCCTGATCATTTTCGTCGGCGCCGCTCGCGCCGCGGCATGGCTGCCACGTGCACTGATCGTCCCAATCATCCTGGGTGGCTGGCTCCCATTGCTGACGTTCCTGTCCGGACTGGGACGGCAGTTCAGAGCGCCGCTGATCGTTGCAGCCGCGCTCGTGATCGCACTGTTCTCTGCGGTTCTCGGCGACAATCACTCCGTCCGGCGCATCAACGCAGATGCGGTACTCAAAAAACACGAGGACCTATCACCGATCCAGCTCAACCGGGCCGTTGACCTCTGGATGCAGAAAAATGACTGCGCGGGCAGACCAAGCTCATGTCCAAGACCGATCATCATTGTCGCCGCGGGCGGGGCGAGCCGCGCCGGATTTTTCACGGCGAGCGTCATCGGCGATCTGCTCGACAAGGCTGCGCAGCAGGGTGGAGCGCTGGACGCAAGCAAGATTCGCAACCGCATCTTCGCAATCTCCGCCGTGTCCGGAAGCGCTCCTGCCGCCGCGATGAGCGTCGCAGCGTTCGCGCGCGCGGGCACTGAAACCAGGCAACCGTGCGTAAACCGTACGCCGGCGCTCTGGTACGGCGAGAAAATCAATAATTGGCGGGACTGTCTCGAAGCCCTGATGGCGGGGGATTTTCTCACGCCCACCATGATCGGCCTGACGTTCCACGACACGATCCGGTTCGGATGGTGGCAAGACCGGGCAGCGCTGCTGGAGAAGTCCTGGGAGCTGCGTTTTGCTGACATTATGGGGATCAAAGGCGACGGCTGGGAGGGCAAATGTCCCGGTGATCTGCGTTGCCCGTTCCTGGATCTGCGGCCAACCCCCGAGCTCTGGCTGCCTTTGCTCCTGTTTAACGGCGCGTCGGCCGCGACCGGCCAGCGGCTGATCACAACGGTATTGGACTCGACTTACTCCGTTGGTGGTTGTCCGGCCGAGCGCGCACGGCAAGCAGCTGCCGAGTTGAAAAAGAAATCGCCCGTGAAGCAGAGACGGGCCTATGCAATCGACGCGACTACACCGGGAAAGGTGGAGGATTGCCCGATTTTCCTGGAAGCCACGCGGTTTCACACGCTCCTGACAAATGATACCGACGTCGACTTCTGGGCAGGCATTCAGCGGTCTTTTCTGCCTGAATATATTCGCGAATTATTTTCCAGAAAGCCGAGGCCAACTCTCGACGATGTGCCCCTGAGCACGGCAGCGACAAACTCAGCGCGGTTTCCCGTGATTTCACCGCCCGGCGCGGTGCGCAATACCAAAGACAACATCATCGACCGCATCGTCGATGGCGGCTACATCGAAAATTATGGTGCGATTACCGCGATGGAGCTTGCGGTGGCGGTCAATGCCGTCCAGCGGGAGCTTGCTCCTTTTGTGTTGATCATCTCCAACGATCCTGACGAGAACCCGATCATCAATCAGATCGACGTTCCGGATGCCGTTTTGCTTACCGACGTGTCGATTCCAATTCAGGCCATCGCGAGCGCCCGGAGCGGCCGCGGCCGGCTTGCCGTGCAGGAACTCGAGGAGACTCTGACAAAGTGCACAGAGGACACGGCCCACATCCGCGTGTGGCCGCAATACTTCGAAGAGGGCATAGGCGACAAGAAGACAAAGAGGTCGCTGCCGGTCTCACTGAGCTGGTGGCTCTCGACGCCGCTACAGCTTCATCTGCACCAGCAGCTTGAAAGCACAAAGCTGCGTCAGCAGCTTCCGGACTCAAAGTTGGAGAACCCGAATACCCCCGAAATCGCAAAGGCCTGGCGTGCCTTCCAGGCCACGTCGGCCTGTACGGCGGCCAGGCGCTGAGACCTACTTTGACGACGCGGCCTTCAGGATCGGCGCCAGGCGATCGACCTCGCTTTTGACCAGGGCCGCAAGCGCTTTTGACCCGCGGCGGTTGGGCTCGGCAATCTCGGCGCCCAGCGCGGCCAGCCGCTTCTGGACGGCCTCTTCGCTCAAGCCCTTGCTGAGAGCATCCGCGAGCTTGTCGACAATCGCCTGCGGCGTGCCTTTCGGTGCAAAGACCGCGTAGAAGGGCGCGCAGTCGAACTCGGGCAGTCCTTGCTCATACGAGGTCGGCACGTCGGGCAGCAACGGGCTGCGTTTCTTCGCAGCGATGGCGAGCGCCTTGGCATTGCCGGCCAGCACGTGCGGCAACGGCCCGAGCACCGGGTCACAGTCGTAGTCGATCTGACCGGCGAGGATCGCATTCATCACGGGAGCAGTGCCGGTAAACGGCACCATTGTCGGCTTGATGCCGATCGCCGAATTGAGAAGGAGGCAGCCGACATAAGACACCGAGCCGACGCCCGCGTGCCCCATGTTGAGCTTGCTCTCGTTCGCCTTTGCGTAGGCGACGAATTCCTTGAGATTGTTGGCCGGAAAGTCCTTGCGAACCGTGAGCAGCTCCGGCTGCTCGGCGATAAGCCCGATCGGCTCGAAATCCTTCTGCGGGTCATAGCCGAGATTGGGATAGAAGAACGGCGCCGCCGCATGCGTGCCCATGTGGCCGGAAATGAGCGTGTAGCCGTCGCCAGCAGCCCGCGCGGCGCGGAGTGATCCGACAGTGCCCCCGGCTCCGCCGACATTCTCGACTACAAATTGTTGGCCGAGGTGGCGCGTGAAGATATCGGCAACGATGCGCCCGGTAACGTCGGCCGGTCCGCCGGCGGCAAAGGGCACAATCACGGTCACCGTCTTTGTCGGATAATCCTGAGCCTGCACCCCGCCGATACCGGCGAGCATCACAAGCACTGCTGCAAACCCTCGTCCTCCCATCGTTCTCTCCCCTAGGCTCCGGCTTTTTATGTGCGGAACCATAACATGCTGCAGCACGGAATATACCTGTGGCAACACGCTACTAAGCCGCAGATTGAGCCCCGCAGGCCTGATGGCAACGACCGGCGCACGTAGTCCGGAACTTTCTTTCTTACAAACTTGTCCACTGTGGCCTCCCGGTCATAGAGCGCGGCGAGCGTACATCTATGATGCCCTGGGGATCTGGGGAGGCGGCATTGAGACTACTCTGTTCAATCGCGGCTGCGCTGACGTTCGTTGCGTCGGGCTGGGCCGCATCGGCTGAAACAGCTGAAGAGCGGCAAGCGTGCATCGGGGATGCGTTCAGGGTTTGCTGGTCCGCCATTCCGGACCGCAACAATGTGCTTCAATGCCTCATTGAAAACAGAAGCCAGCTCAGTTCGGACTGCCGCGAAATCATAAACAGGTACGCGCGATCACACCGGAATAAGGTCACGCGCTCCGCGCACAGCGGGCGTTCGCGCGCGGAGTGAACGCTTCAGCCGTGCCTGAGCTTCATCGCGAGAATTGGCAGCATCAGCGCGAGCGTCGTGCCATTTGAGCCGATCAGCGGCCAGTTTTCGATGGCGAGTCCATAGACAAGCCAGAGAAGGACACCGGCTGTGAATGCCCCGGTCGCCGGCAGCGACAGCGCCCGTGTTTCCTTCTCTCGAATGACCTTGATCGCCTGCGGCAGCCAGCACAACGTAGTGAGCGTAGCGCCCGCAATTCCGATGACGTCGATCAGCCCATTGGAGGTCATGCTCCGGCCATACACGGATTCGCTTTTGCCTTTATGACAATCTTGCCTTGGCAGTCGACGGCGCGCAGGCTGGCCCCATGACGACACCTGCTCCTCGCCGGATGGCCTGCGCCCGCTGCGGCGTCTCGTTCGATTGCGGCCTCACTTCCGAATGCTGGTGCGCGGCCGAGCCCTACCGCCTACCGATGACCAAGGCCTGGATCGAGGATTGCTTGTGCCCCGGATGTCTGCGTAAGGCGGCAGACGCCCTCGCCGAGAGCCGGCGCGACGCCGAGCAAGGCGGCTAGCCGCACCCACATTCGTTCGTCTATAGAGAGCCGCCGCAGTCCGCGGCCGCAGGACGAGAGAACAATCCTCATGATCGACTTTTACGCGCTGACCAGCCCGAACGTGCAGAAGATCTTCATCATGCTCGAGGAAACCGGGCTGCCCTACAACATCAAGCCGGTGGACGTGTGGGCCGGCGAACAGTTCTCGCCGGAATTCGCCAAGATCAATCCGCTCCTGAAAGTGCCCGCGATCGTCGACAACGACGGACCCGGCGGCAAGCCCTACACGGTGATCGAGTCAGGCGCGATCTTGATCTACCTCGCGGAGAAGACCGGCAAATTCATCCCGCACGAACCTGTTGCGCGCTACGACACCTTGCAGTGGCTCGTGCTCCAGGTTGCCAATGTCGGCCCGATGAGCGGCCAGCACGTCCATTTCAGCAAATTCGCCGGACCCGGCCACGACTACAGCGCCAAGCGTTACCGCACGCAGGTCATCAAGCTGTTCGACCTCTACGAAGAGCGGCTCGGCAGGCGACCTTATGTTGCTGGCAGCGAGTACACCATCGCCGACATTGCAGCCTGGCCGTGGCTGCGCAATTTCGAGCTGCTTGCCATCGACCCGGCCAAATATCCGGCGATCAAGGCCTGGGCCGACAAGATTGCCGGGCGCGACGCGGTCAAGCGCGCGCTGGCGCATCTCCCCACGCTCAAATCGGTCCGCGACAAGGCGAGCGACGACCAGAAAGATCGCTTCTTTGGCCGCGGAAAATACGCACGGGCATGATCACGCAAGCGTGCCTTGCTCTCGACATGATGCGGTTTTAATTTTCGGGAATCGCATGTTTTGAGTTGAACGCGCGCGGCGCCCTGGCGTCGCGCGCTCTCGCGTTGGGAAGCCGATGTTTCACTTCTTCGAGAGAACGCTGAAGCCGACCGCGGTGCGGGAAACGGCCGAGCCGCCGCCCGGGCTCGTCGCGTTCTACTGGCATTTCGCGCGCCAGGCGAAGCCGCTGTTCATCGGTCTGTTCGCGGTCGGCTTCGCGGTCGCGCTGATCGAGGTGATGATCCCTGTCTTTATCGGCAAGGTGGTCACGTTGGTGACCGCCAGCAAGCCGGAAGAGCTGCTTGCGACCGCCTGGCCGTGGCTGCTTGGCATGGCGGGCGTGCTGCTCGTGCTGCGGCCGATCGCCTCGACGACGCAACATCTGCTGATGAACCAGGCGATCGCCGCGAATGTATCGAACCGCATCCGCTGGCAGAACCATTGGCACGTGTCGCGGCAGTCCTGGTCGTTCTTTCAGAACGACTTCGCCGGACGCATCGCGACCCGCGTCATGCAGACTGGACCGGCGATCCGCGAAAGCCTCGTGTCGTTGCTGACCGCGGTCTGGTTCATCCTGATTTACGGCACATCGTCGTTGATCCTGCTCGCCTCCGCCGACCGCTGGCTGGCGCTGCCCGTTTTGCTGTGGTTTGCCGGTTACATCGTAATGCTGCGTGTCTTTGTGCCGCGCATGCAGAACAAGTCGAAGGTGATGTCAGAAGCGCGCTCGATGCTGACCGGGCGCATTGTCGACACTTACACGAACATCGTGACGGTGAAGCTGTTCGCGCGCGCCAAGGAAGAAGACGGTTATGTGCGCGAGGCGATCGATTACCATACCGATCGCTTTCATGAATCGCTGCGCCTGAACACGCTGTTCGCGCTGACGCTGACGATCCTGAACTCGCTGCTGATCGTAGCAACCGGCGCGTTTGCCATTGTGCTGTGGCGCCACGGCTATGTCGGCGTTGGCGTGGTGGCCATGGCTTTGCCGATGACGATGCAGATCATCAGCGCCTCCGGCTGGGTGGCTTGGCAGGTCACCGATATTTTCGAGAATATCGGCGTGGTGCAGGAAGGGATGCTGACGATCGCACGGCCGCACACGCTGGTCGATCAGCCTGACGCCCGCACACTCAAGGTGTCACGCGGCGAAATCCGCTTCGAGAACATCCGCTTCGGCTATGGCCGCGAAACCGGACTGATTGACGGTCTCACCCTCGACGTGCGTCCGGGTGAAAAGATCGGGCTTGTCGGACGTTCCGGCGCCGGAAAATCGACGCTGGTCAACCTGCTGCTGCGCTTCTTCGATCTCGAAGGCGGCCGCATCCTGATCGACGGGCAGGATATTTCCGGCGTGTCGCAGGAGAGCCTGCGTGCCCACATTTCAATGGTGACGCAGGATACCTCGCTGCTCCACCGTTCGATCCGCGACAACATCCGCTACGGCCGGCCGGACGCGGGCGAGGCCGAAATCGTGGCGGCCGCACAGATGGCGCACGCGCATGAATTCATCCTCGAACTCGAGGACTGGAAGGGCCGGCGCGGCTACGACGCCCATGTCGGCGAGCGCGGCGTCAAGCTGTCAGGCGGTCAGCGGCAGCGCGTCGCGATTGCACGCGTGATCCTGAAAAACGCGCCTATCCTGGTTCTCGATGAGGCGACATCGGCCCTCGACAGCGAGGTCGAGGCGGCGATCCAGTCGAGCCTCGGTACACTGATGCAGGGACGCACGGTGATCGCCATTGCACACCGTCTGTCGACCATTGCGCAGATGGACCGCCTGATCGTGCTCGATCGCGGCCGCATTGTCGAGGAAGGCTCACACGCCGAGTTGCTCGGCCGCAACGGTCACTACGCTGCGTTGTGGCGCCGGCAGTCCGGTGGCTTTATCGATTCCTCCGCGCCCCAGCAGGCAGCCGAGTAGGCTCTCGCCCACTCCGTCTTCACCTCTTTTCACTGTGCAAGCCGCGGATCATAATGCCGCGCCTTTACCGTTCCCAACCGCCAGCGGAAATCCAATCATGATCCTTGAAATCGCTCAGATCGACGTGAAGTCCGGCATGGAAACCGAGTTCGAAACCGGCGTGAAGAAAGCTGCGCCGATCTTCAAGCGGGCCAAAGGCTGCAACTCCATGAACCTGCAGCGGTCACATGAAATGCCGCAGCGTTACCGGCTTTTCGTGCAATGGGAGACGGTGGAAAATCATACCAAGGACTTCCGGGAATCCGCCGACTTCCAGGAATGGCGCAAGCTGGTCGGCCACTGCTTTGCGTCGCCGCCTTACGTCGAGCACGTCGCCGAGGTCGTACGCGGCTTCTGAGCGCGACAAGACCATGTCCCAGCGTATCCTCACCACCCACACCGGCAGCTTGCCGCGCACGACGAAAGTCGTTGAGCAATTGCTCGCCGAAGAGAAAAATCCTGGTCGGCATCGCGCCCAATTGCAGGCCGCCGTGCGCGAGGCCGTTGCCGGCGTCGTGCGCAAGCAGATCGAAGGCGGGCTCGACATCATCAATGACGGCGAGCAGGGCCGCACCGACTACACCGTGCACGTTCTCAAGCGGCTGACCGGCTACGAAGGCGAAAGCGCACCGCCGATGGGCACCGGCGAGCCGGAATTTCCGGAGCTTGCGGAAATTCTCAAGCACTTCGCATCGCCGTTCCAGCACCGCCCGGCCTGCAATGGCCCGGTCACCTGGAAAGACTGGCCGGCGGCACAGGCTGACATCGATCTTGCGAAAGCGGCGCTGCAGGGCGCGAAGGCCGAAGACATCTTCATGACCTCGCCCTCGCCCGGCCAGATCGCGCGCTATCTCAAGAACAGCTACTACAAGACCGACGAGGAATACATCTACGCCCTCGCCGATGTGATGCGGCGCGAATACCAGGCGATCGTCGAGGCAGGCTTCATCCTCCAGCTCGATTGCCCTGACCTCGCGATGTTGCGGCACATGGTCTATCTCGATCTGCCGCTCGCCGACTACCGCAAGATCATCTTCGTCAATGTCGCCGCGCTCAATCACGCGGTGCGCGATCTGCCACCCGAGCGCATGCGCATGCATGTGTGCTGGGGCTCGACCATGGCGCCGCACAACACCGACGTCGAGATCAAGGACATCATCGACATCGTGCTCTCGGGCCGCCCCCATGCGGTTTCCTTCCCGGCAGCGAACGCGCGGCACGAGCACGAGTGGAAGGTCTGGCGGGACGTAAAACTACCTGCCGGCAAGAAAATCATTCCGGGCGTGATCGATTCCACGACCAACGTCGTCGAGCATCCGGAAGTGGTGGCCGATCGCATTCTGAATTTCGCAAACGTGGTCGGGCGTGAGAATGTCATCGCCGGCGTCGACTGCGGCTTCGGTACTTTCGCAGGTCGCGTGCAGGTCGATACCAAGATCGTCTGGCTCAAGCTTCAGTCGCTGGTCGAGGGCGCGCGAAGGGCGAGCAAGGAGTTGTGGAAGAAGGTGGCGTAAAATACGCCGAAATGCTCACACCGCGGCGATTGCTTCGATCTCCAACAGGAAGTTTGGATTCGCCAGCCCGCGCAATACACAAAGCGTGCTGGCCGGCGGGTCGTTGCCGAAATAGTCCTGCAGAATGGAGCGCGCTTTCGGTACGTCGTGCGGATTGCAAATGTAGATCGTCACCTTCGTGACATCCTTGAGGCTGGCGCCACCGTCGGCCAGCGCAAGCTCCAGATTCTGCATCACCATCTTGGTTTGCGCCGCGAAGTCGTCCGGCGGCAGCACCTTGCCTGTGGGATCGGCCGCGACCTGGCCCGCACAGAAGACCAGCTTATTGACGCCCTGCGCGGTGACCACGTGAGAATAATTGGCAAACGGTTTGTGTGCCTTTGCCGAAGACTTGCGTGTCAATGTTGCCATGCTGCTCCTCATTTCTGCATGCGTCGTTCACTATTGCCAATCCGCAGGGTAGGCACCCCCGCACCAGAGTCACGGTCTTGTCCTAGATGTGTCGACATGGCCGATCACGCAATCACCCGAT
>Ga0207682_10000008_pt1 | contig 87020 bp, 96 predicted proteins | sample KBSM63metaG_FD_184332 | JGI IMG/M metagenome (GOLD analysis project Ga0207682, IMG submission 184332) | Miscanthus rhizosphere microbial communities from Kellogg Biological Station, Michigan, USA - KBS M6-3 metaG (SPAdes) (version 2) | ecosystem: Host-associated > Plants > Roots > Rhizosphere >... | reverse complement strand
GCCAGCCGGCCCTTGGCAGGGCCGGCATCGTGGGTCACCGCGACCGGCCGCCCGCCGACCGCGACTTCCAGCTCGGCCGGCAGCGCCCGCCGCAACGGCTCCTCGTCGACGTTCCCGTGCACCGCGTGGACCACCGGGCAGCGCGCTTCCAGCTCCGCCAGCACCGACGCGGCGGAGAAGTCACCGGCGTGGATGACCGCGTCCGCTCGCCCGATCAACTCCAGGCAACGCTCGGGCAGGCGGCGGCTGCCCTTGGGCATGTGGGTGTCGGCGAGGACGGCGATCAAAGCGAGCGGATTGACGCGGCGACAGCCGGGTAACGGCGCGGAATGGGGAAGCTACTGGCGATCTACCTCAACGACCACCTCGCGGGGGCGACGGTGGGAGTCGAGCTGGCGCGGCGCTTGCGCGCCAGCAACTGCGACGAGCCCGAGTTCGGGCCGGAGCTGGCGACGATCTGCGCCGAGATCGAGGCCGACCGGGAGACGCTGGTGGCGATCATGGACCGGCTCGGCGTCAGCCGCGGCAGGGTCAAGCCGCTCGCGGCCATGCTCGCCGAGCGGCTGGGCCGGCTGAAGCTGAACGGCCAGTTGCGGGGCTACTCGCCGCTGAGCCGCCTCGATGAGCTCGAGTTCCTCGCGATCGGCGTCACCGGCAAGCGCCAGCTGTGGCGCTCGCTCGAGCACACCCACGCCGGCGAGCTCCCCGGCTTTGAGCTCGGTCCCTTGGCGGAGCGGGCGAGCGAGCAGCTGGACCGACTCGAGGCGCTGCGGCTGAAGGCCGCCGCGCGCGCTCTCTAGGACGGGTGTTGTCGCTCGTCTCGCGGGGTAGAGAGAGCGGATGAGCGAGCCGGCGCCGGCAACCAAGATCACCCCCTACGAGGACGGGCCATATCTGGTCCGCGGACCCTTCACGCTCGTCGACCAGGAGGGCAACGAGATCGAGGTGAGGCGCCGGGTGGTGGCGCTCTGCCGTTGCGGCCGCTCCCAGATGCGGCCCTTCTGCGACGGCACCCACAAGGCGATCGGCTTTCAGGCTCCGAGCGGCGCCCGCGAGCTGGAGCCTCCAGGCGCCGGGGCCACCGCCGCGCCTGAGGCGTAGCGGCGGCGCAGGCTCCGCATCGAGCCGGCCGAGTGGGCGAGTCGTCGTCCCCCGTAGGGGACCCCGCCCCGCAGCTTCGCCCCCAGGGCAAGCCAGGCGCAGATCGAGCGCTCGCCGACCCAGGCCGGCGCCAGCAGGGCGCCGCTGAGCGGGAAGCGCTCCGCTCCGTTCGCGCGACGCCGCCCGAGCTCGGCCAGGCCGATGGTGGCGAGTGTGGCGAGCAGCAGGTGGCGGCCCTTGCCGCGGCGCAGCAGCGCCGCCGCGCTCGGGGCGATCGCCAGGAAGGCGCCGATCCGGACCGGGATCGCGAAATCGTCGTAGGCCTGGCGCACTCTTTGCGAGAAGAAGTGCTCGGTGCTCGGTGCCTTCCTGGCGACGTAGAGGTCGAGCGGCGTCACCACGGTCCCGCCCGCCGCCGCGATCGTCCGCATCAGCTCGAGGTTCTCGAATATCGCCCGGCCGTCGTAGGCGCCGCTGCGCAGGAAGGTGCTGCGACGCACCGCGAGGGTGCCGGGGAAGTCTCCGACCGGGAAGTCGGGATCGCCGGTGAAGACCCGGTTGAGCAGCGAGCGGGCGGTGTCCCAGCGGGCGTGCCAGGGCAGCTCGACGAAGTAGTTCTGCGGTCGGACCAGGTCCGCCTCGGCGAGCAGCGCCAGCGTTCGCGCCAGCGCCGCCGGCTCGTAGCGGACGTCGTCGTCGGCGATCACGACCCGCTCGCACGAGCACTCGCGGACGCCGGTGATCACGCCGTTCACCTTGCCCATCGGGAAGGCGAGATCGTTGTGTGGCCGCAGGTGGGTGGCGATGCCGCGCAGCGCCTCGGCGTGCCACTCATACAGTGGCGGCGGCGAGCCGTCGACGACGAGCACCTCGGTCAGCAGGCCGCTCTCGCCCAGCGCGCCCAGGTAGGAGGCCAGCTCCTCGATCGGCCCGGGCTCGCGCCAGCGCAGCGGCAGGACGTAGGCAGCCTCGCCGCCGTTCGCGTCCGCCGGGGCGCCCTCGCTCACAGCGGCCGGCGCAGCGAGGAGTGCCCGTCCCTCCAGCGAGCCAGGAGCGCGCGGGCGAAGCGGTCTTCGAGCGCGAGCAGGGCGCGGGCGCCGAAGAGGATGTCCTCCGCCAGCTCCGGTTCCTGGCGGGCCAATCCCCCCGCCAGGTCGTGGGCGGCGATGTTCTCGTGGACGGCGTCGGCCTCGACGTGCTCGTCGAAGAAATCGGTGGCCTCGCGGTCGAAGCCGAGGCGGCGCAGGGCGTTGCCGTAGCGCCGGTTGGGCAGGGAGGAGGTCATCTCGAACATCGCCAGGTGGCCGACGATCGCGCCGCGCCGCTCGCGGCGCAGGCCGAGCGCCGACATCAGGTTGACGGTCGCGAGCGTCTTTCCCGGCACCCGGTCGAGGTAGGCGTTCTCGCGGTCGTCGAGCCCGAGCGTCCGCATCGTCTTGGCGAAGAGGCGCGAGTGCATGCGCTCGGGTCGGCCGCCACCGTACTCGTCGCTCTGCACCTCCAGCAGCGCCGTCTTTGCCGGCCCGGTCAGGCGCGGAATCGCCCAGCTGTGCGGATCGGACTCCTTCAGCTGGTAGAGCGAGCGGTGGACGACGAACTCGCGGAATTCCCCCAGGTCGGCCACGGTCTCGAGGTGCCGCGAGAGCGAGACGCCTTCGTCGGCGGCCTCGAGACGGAAGAGCTCCTCAGCCAGTCGCGAGGGGTCGACCGGCTCGGTCGGGGCCAGGCTCGCTTCCAGCGCGCCGAGGAAGGCCCGCTCGAGCGCGGCGCGGATCGCGAGCAGCTCCGGCTCCCACTCCCACGCCGGGTCGACGTCCTCGAAGCCTCGATAGTGCAGCTCGAAGCAGAGGTAGAGGGCGAGCTGCAGGTCATCGTCGCCGAGCGGGTCCTCGACCTCGGCGAGCAGCGGCGCCAGCTCTTCGAGCGGGTCGGCGGCGCCGACCGGGGCGGCGGCAGCGGAGAGGAGCCTCGCGACCAGCTCGGAGATCAGCCCCGAGACGGGGAGCAGGGTGCCGACCTTCTCCCCGACGCTGACCATAGGGGCCGAGTTCCCAGGCGAGACGGGAGGCAAACCAGGCATCGTCTACCCCACCGGCGCCGGGTAGGGCACCTGGTAGCCGAATTCCTCCAACGCCGCGCCCATCACCTCGTGCATCGCCTCCTGCTCGGCCGCGGAAAGGCGCTCGCGCCAGGCGCCGGGCGAGGCGAGACGCTGTCTTTGCCCCGTCCCCCGTCCGGTCCGGGGCAGGCGCTCAAAACGATGCGCGTCGACCGCCGCCGGCAACCCCTCGCGGTCGAGGCCGAGGACGTCGCAGATCCGCTCCATCGTCGCCGCCGTGTCGCCGCGCAGGCCCTCGTAGCGGACCAGGATCCGGCTCCCGGGGTCGTGCGCGAGGAAGGCTCGTCGCACGGCGCGGCTGCGGTAGGCCCAGACCGCCGAGAGCCAGCGGATCAGTGGGATGCGGCCCGCGGCGGAGACGGGGAAGGCGCCGCCGGGGATCGCCCAGGAGCCGTCCTGGTAGGCGTCGAGCCAGGAGTCGACGACGTCGCGGCCGTCGCGCAGCAGGAAGATCAACTTCGAGGCGGGGAAGAGCTCGGCCAGCAGCGGGGCGACGTGTGAGCCGGGCTCCTTGACGACGACGGTCGGCGACCCCTCCGCCTGTTCGGCCGGGTCGATCTCCGCCTCGAAGCGGGCGTGGATCAGCCCCCGCAGTGGCTCCGACCAGCTCTCGCGCCGGCGTTCGGAGAAGAAGTAGTCGGGCTCCTCCGCCTTCAGCTCGAGCAGCGTGCTCAGCTCGGGCTCCTCCTCCGCCGCCGCCCAGGCGAGCGGAATCGGTCGCCAGACGCCGAGGTGGTGGCCGAGGTGCGGGTCATCGATCGGCACGACCCCGTCGAGCTCGCTCAGCATGCGCAGCAGCCAGGTGCTGCCGCTGCGGGAGGAGCCGAAGATCCAGGCCAGCCGCTGCTCGTTCTGGGCGAGGTAGAGCTCGCTCATGAGATGATCGCGACCCTGCCTCCCCACGAGTGGACTTCCCGACCCTCTGGCAGCTCATCCACGTCGTAGTCGCCGCTCTTCGCCCAAACATCGGGTCGCAGCAGGCGCAGCGCCTCGGTCGGCGTCGGCCCGTCGAAGATCACGACCTCGTCGACGCAAGCAAGCCTGCGCAGTGCCGCCGCCCGCTCGCGCTCGCGGAGCAGCGGCCCGTTCACCCCCTTCAGCGCGCCGACCGATCGATCGCTGTTGACGAGGACGATCAGGCAATCGCCGAGCCGGGCCGCGGCTTCGAGGCAGCGCACCTGGCCGAGGTGAAGGAGATCGAAACGGCCGCCCGTGGCGCTGACGGTGCCCCCCGCCCGCCGTACGCGAGCGGCCAGTGCCAGCGCCTTCGCTAGCGAAGGCGGAACCGAGCCGCTGCCGCGGGCGGTGCGAGGGGTCGGATCGAGGAGAGAGATGCGGGCTCCGCCGGCATCGCCCCCGGCGACGAATCGAGTGGCAGCGGCGACGGCGCTGGTTACCGCCTCCTTGCAGTCGTGGCCGTCGGCGAGGCGGGCCGCGGCCTCGGCCGCGAACATGTCACCTGCACCACAGGAATCGCCCGATGCTTTCGCGCAGTGGACGCGTACGGGGAGACGTCCGTCCTCCGGGCCGAGCAGAGCGCCGTCCTCGCCCAGTGTGATCGCCACCCGCTCCACCTTCCACTCGCGGGAGAGCCCCCGCGCCAGCTTGCCCAGCTCCTCCTCGTCATCGGGCTGCTCTTTTCCGACGGAGGCGACGGCTTCGGCCAGGTTCGGCGTCGCCAGGGTCGCTCCGGCGAGCGGCGGCAGGCCGCCTGGATGGGGATCCCAGACCAGCGGCAACCTCCCGGCTCTCGCAGCCAGCGTCGCTCGAACCTGGGCATTGGAAGCGACCCCGCGCCCGCAGTCGGAGACGAGCACGCCGTCAGCCTCGTCCAGTGCCGCGCGCGACGCGGTCGCTGCCGCGGTCCCGTCGATGATTTCGCCGAGATCGATCAGGTCGACTCCGGCGTCGAGCAGTAGCCGCGCCAGCTCGCTTCCGGCCCGGTCGGAAGCGAGTGAGGTGAGGAGGGTGACCGGCCTACCGTTTCGCGCGGCGAGGATGGCAGCGAGCCCGGCGCCGCCCGCCCGGGTCCGTACCGTCCGCTCGTCGAGCAGCGAAACCGGCGCATCGGGGGCGAGTCGCCCCACCCGGCCCTCGACGTCGCGGTGGAGCAGGGCGTCGCCAATCACGAGCAGACGCCCGTTCATACCCGCACCACCACTATTTCACGCGATCGGGAGACCGTCACGGCGACACCTGCGAATCCTGATCGGACGCCGGGGGAAGTGGCGGTCGCACACGCTCGACTCCCTGCTTGCGAAGTAGCAGGCGGCGTGCCGCCGGGAAGCTGACCGGAGTCAGAGCTCGTCCGCAGTGCGGGCACTCGCCGGAGACGCCGATCCGGCTATGCCTGCGCGTGACAAACCCACAGTCCCCGCATGCAATCAGTGCTCCCTCCATCGTTCACCTCGTCAGGTCCGGCGCCTTTCGGCGCAATCACTCGGATCCGAACCCCACGCGCCGCGGAACGACGGCAGTGACCGGTGTCGCAGGAAGCCGGGGTAGTCGCTGGCGTGCCCACCCCACTCTGGAGCGAGATGTACCCGGCGCGGTGAAGGAGGAAACAAGTGGCGCCCCGGCGACCCCGCGTGCCAATCCAAGGGGGCAAAGCGCCAAAATTCAGCCGGCCCGCGCTAGCATTATTTTTGGTTCGGCGGCGCCCGCTGGGATTCGCCGATCCGGTTCATCGCGCGGGACTAAGGGTGTGTAATCGTCGCACCCCTGGGCCTTCGACATCTGGTTACTACGGAGGATTTCGAAATGCCCGAAGAATCAGTTGTGGAGCCCCCTGTCGACTCGGTCCCGACGGTGGGAGTTCTGGAAACGCGCCTCTCTTGCGACGGCGAGACGGCGACGTTGGCGCTCGCCGGCGAACTCGACCTGGCCGGGGTCGACGCGGCGCGCGAAAGGCTCGGCGAAGCGATCGAGATCGAGCCCGAGCGGGTCGTCATCGACCTAAGCGAGCTCACCTTCATCGATTCGACCGGCATCTCCTTCCTGCTCTCGGCGGTCAAGCAGGACGACGGGGGGCGCTTGAGCTTCGTCGCCTGCAAGGCCTCAGCGGTGCGGCGCGTCTTCGCCATCACCGGCGTCGCCGAGCTCTTCGGCGGGGCCGACTCGATCTCGATCTAAATCTTCTTCGGTCGCTGCAGTCGTTTCCGCAAGCAGCGCTGCTGCTCGCGAACCCGAATGTGCTGAGCGCGCAGGCCGCGGGCGTTGCGCCACACCCGCTCGCTCCAGTTGCGGATCGCCCTTCGCGGCTCGCTCTGCGGTTCCACCGGCGTCGCCAGCGTGAAGAAGCTCGTCGTGGTGCGCGAGCCGGGGTCGAAGGCGGCGGAGAAGAAGACGACGACACTGCCGGTGAAGGAGGAGACGATCTCGCTCAATCGCGCCGACGTCGCTTGCAGGAATTCCTCGCGGAAATCCCGCAGCTCCCGCTGTCGCCCGCCGTGGATCAAGAGTTCGTCGGAGTCGGTGAGGCCGCCGTGGAAGGCGAAGGTGAGCGTGTTGCCGTCGAGGCTCACCTGGGGATCCGCCGGTCGTACCTCGTAGAGCAGCGCGAGCTGGTCGGCCAGGGTCGTGGCAAGCTGGTTCAACCGCGCGTCGCTCAGCATTGCTGTCATCCAGGGGCAAATTACCCGGCGTCGATCAGGGGGAACGCGGAAACTTGCGAAAACCCTTCTGTTCAATCCCCTGGAAGAGAGTAGTTTCTAAAGTAATGCCGACCACCGGGGACGCGAGCAGTGCGGTAGCGGGTTCGATCGTCGCCGAGATCTCGCGCGAGGTGGTGCGCATCCACGCCAAGTACTACGGCCGGGGGCCGACCAAGGCGCGGGCGATCTGGCGCCACGACGTCGTCACGGTCATCCTCGAGGAGATCTTCACGCGGGCGGAGACGGTGTTGGTCGAAGCTGGGCGCTTCGAACAGGTCCGCCTGCACCGCCAGGCTTTTCAGGACCAGGTCGAGCCCCTCTTCCGCAACGTGGTCGAGCAGGCGACGGGACGTTCGGTCCATGCCTTCCTCAGCCAGGTCAGCGAAGAGGGCGTCGCTGCCGAGATCTTCGTCCTCGCCGAGCAGGAATAGCCGGCGCGGGCAATGACAGGCGCCAACACGGAGGTCGAGTTGGAGCTGTCACGGCGCCTGGTCGCCTTCTACAAGGATCTTCACGGCCGCGGGCCGATCACGGCGCGGTCGCTGATCTCGCCGGAAATGGCGGTCACGGTGATGCGGCAGATCCTCACTCCCGGAGAGCGGACGCTGGCGGCCGGCGGCAGGCTGGTCGAGGTCGAGCAGATGCGGCTGCGCACCGCCGAAATCGTCCGACCGCGCCTGCTCGACCTCGCCGCCGAAGTTCTCGGGGCGGAGGTCACCGCCTCGGTGACGGGCATCGGCATCGATGACGACTTCGCCACCGAGACGTTTCTGCTCGCCCCCGAGACGGCTTAGGGCCGCCCGGTCAGTACCACTTCCCGCGCGCGAAACCTCCGAAGGCGATCAGGCCGATCAGGGCGATGATCAGCCCGATCCAGAAGTTCCAGACGAAGATCAGCACTATGCCGACGATGACGAGGATTCCGCCGAGCGAAATTCCCATGGTCACTCCCTCCGATCGGCGGCCGAGCTAGCGGCTGAGACGCTGGGCGAGCATCTCCTTGCCCTGCTCGGCGCCCTTGCGGCTCGTCTCCTGCGCGCGCCGGAAGAACTCGGCGAGCTCGGAGTCGCCCTCGCGGTCGGCGTCCTCGATGTAGGTCTCCAGGCGCAGCACGTTGCTGAGGCACTGCTCGGTGAACCAGATGACGTTGTAGTCCTTGTCCTTGGTCCCGGTGACCTGGCCGGTCTCTTGGGTTCCCATCGTTCCTCCTCCTTCGCTTGCGGGGGTACTTGGCGGGTTACCCCGAGTCCCCGCGGGCAAACGGCGGCCTCTCGTCCTTTCGCGGGGCGCCGAGTCGCCTGTTTTGTGCCGAGCGGGGCGGGGGTATGAGAGCAGCGCTTGAGTCAATTTCCCGAGAAGGAGGACTGAAAAGTGGCTGAGCTGACGACCTTGGAGGAGAAGCTGGCGGAGGTCTTGGGTCTGGCCCAGGCCGCCCAGGGCGCCACCGAAAAAGTCGAGGGCATGGTCGAGGACGAGGAGATCGTCGCCGGCTTGCAGCGAATGCGCGACGAGGCGGAGGAGACCGAGCGCCGCTGCACCGAGGTGGCCGATGCGCGCGACGGCAAGAAGACCGCGATCCTCGAAAAGGCCCAGGAAACCAAGGGCGAGGCGACGGAAATGATGTCGACCTACCTCGGTGGCGAGTCCGATGGCCTCGACGGTTTCGAGTTCCTGACGATGGCCGAGGCGGGCGAGGTTGGCCACTGGGCTGTGCTCGGCAAGCTCAACGAGTCGGCGGGGGAGAGCGAGATCTCCGAGCTGGTCGAGTGGGCGCTGCCGATCCAGGAACGCCACTTCTCCGACGTCAAGGACGGATCATTGAAGCTGGCCGGGGAGAAAGACCCCTACGAAGAGTCGTAAGTAGGGGCCGACGTGCAAAGCCGGAGGCGCCGCCCAGGGGTTGCCGCGACAGCGGTGGCACTCGGCGTCTCCCTAATCCTCCTCTCCGGTTGCGGGGACCTCAGCCGCGACGAGCTCACCCGCGGCGTCGAATCGATCGCCGCCCTGGCGGCGCAGGGGCAGCTCGTCGCCAACGGCGTCGCCCGCGACGCGACCAAGTCGACCTACGCCCGGGTGATGGCCAAGACGCTCGGCGGCGAAGCCGAGCACGAGGCCGAAAAGCTCGCCGACGCCGAACCGTCCCCGCAGGTACGGCCGGAGCGCAACGCCGCGGTGCAGGTCGCCACGGAGCTGGCCGACCTCTTCTCCGAGCTGCAGACGTTTCCCGGCGACGAGCGCCACGGCGCCCTGGTCGAACAGCACATGGGTGAAGTCGAAGCGCAGGCCGAGGCGCTGGTCGAACGCCTGGGCGGCGATGCCGGGTGAAATCGATCCTCAAGATCGCGCTCGGGATCATCGCCGCGCTCGGCGGCTTCCTCGACATCGGCGACATCGTCTTCAACACCCAGGCCGGAGCGCTCTTCCGCTACGACCTGCTCTGGGCGGTGGCCCTGGGGACGCTCGGGATCGCCGTCTACGCCGAGATGTGCGGACGGGTCGCGGCGGTCACCGGCCGGCCGGTCTTCGACGTGATCCGGATGCGCCTCGGCTTCGGCCTCGGCCTCACCGCGCTCGTCGCCAGCACCGTGGTCAACCTGCTCACCGTCGCCGCCGAGCTCGGCGGCCTCGCCATCATCCTGCAGCTCCTCTTCGACGCCGAGTTCAGCCTCTTCGTGGTGCTCGCCGCGATCGGCCTCGTCATCGTCGTCGCCCTGCTTCCCTTCGGCGGCATCGAGCGCCTCTTCGGCTACTGCGGCCTGCTGATGATCGTCTTCGTCGCCACCGCGATCAACCAGGGGCCGGACTGGGGGGCCGTCGCGCACGGCTTCGTTCCCTCGCTGAGCAGCTCGACGCTCTATCTCTACTTCGTCGTCGGCGTCTTCGCCGCGGCGCTGATGCCCTACGAGGTCCACTTCTACTCGTCGGGCGCGGTCGAGGAGCACTGGGACGAGTCGAGCCTGACGGAGAACCGGCTCAACGCGATCATCGGCTACGCGCTCGGCGGCGTCCTCGCCTGCTCGCTGATCGTCGTCTCGGGGTATCTCTTCCACCCGCTCGGGGTCGAACCCGGCGATCTCGGCACCGCTGCCCTGCCCGCCCAGAACGCCTACGGCGAGACCGGCCTGCTGCTCGCGCTCGGTGGGATCATGTTCTGCGTCGGTGGCGCCGCCGTCGACTCGAGCTTCTCCGCCTCCTACAACCTCGCCCAGTTCCTCGGCTGGGAGTGGGGGCGCTACCGCGGGCCCAAGAAAGCGCCCCGCTTTACCGCCTCCTGGCTCGTCTTTCTCTTTCTCGCGATGCTGGTCGTGCTGAGCGGGATCAACCCGGTCGAGATCACCGAGTACTCCGTCGTCTTCGCGGTCGTCGCCCTGCCGATGACCTACCTGCCGGTGCTGCTGATCGCCGGCGACCGCTCCTTCATGGGCACTCACGCCAACGGCCCGATCTCCCGCACGCTCGGCTGGGCCTATTTCGCCCTGATCATCGTTCTCGCGCTCGCCGCGGTGCCGCTGTTGCTGGCGACCAACGGGGGTGGCGGGTGAACCGCGAGCCGCGCTCCGTCGCCCATCGTCTGCTCGACGAGCAGATCCTCGACTCCGAAGGGCGGCGCTGCGGGCGCGTCGACGACATCGAGCTGCGCGGCAACCCGCCGCGGATCACCGCCCTGCTCGTCGGCGAGGGCCTCTATCCGCGCCGCCTCCCAGTCCGCCTTCGCGGCCTTGCACGCCGGCTCTCGGGACCCGAGCGCTGGGGCGCCAACGCCCTGCGCATCCCCTGGGAGGAGGTCGATGAAATCGGCGCCTCGGTGATCTTGCGCGGCAAGGCCGAAGAGCTCGGCTTGGGCGGCGGCGACAATCCTGAGCGCTGGCTGGTCAGGAGGTTGCCGTGGAACTAGGCGGATCTCCCCGTCGATCCCGCCCGGAGCAGCCGTGGGCTTTCAGTCAGTTGATCGGGCTCCGGGTCGTCGACTCCGCCGGGCGGTCGCTGGGGCATGTCTTCGAGGCGCGTGCCCATTGGGAGCGGGACACCTTGGTATTCGACGAGCTGCTGCTCGGCCGCCGCGCCCTGCTGCGCCGCCTGCGCGGACCCGTGCAGGCTTGCCGCGGCATCCCCTGGGAGGCGGTGGCGGAGGTTTGGAGCGACCGAATCGTGGTTAACGCTGAGCATGGCTGAAAACGGCCGCACCTACTTCCACTGCTGCTCGGCCGACGCCGACCCCGAAAGGCTGCTCGATCCCGAGTGCCAGTTCACCGAACCGTGGGGTGGCCCCGACCACGGGCGCTGCGACAAGTGCGGTGGCGCGGGCACGGTCCTCTACCGCTGCCGTTCCTGCATGGAGACGGGCGGCAGGGCCGACTGCCCCGCCTGCCAGGGGCGGGTGCGCTTCCGCGAGACCTGCCCGACCTGTCTCGGCGACGGGGAAATCGACCACACGCGCCGCGCCGGGCTCGCCGTCTTTCCCGCCCGCGAGGGCCTCTATCGCTACCTGGCCGAGAAGAACGCCAACGTCGAGGGCAAGCTGGTGGTCGAGCTGGAAGGCCGACCGAGCGAGGAGCGCGACCTCGATGCCGACGCCGGCGCGCTGCTCGTCCTGCCCGAACGGATCGCCTCGGTCGCCCCGCTCGACGTCGAGCTGATCAGGGCGATCCGCGAGCGCGTCTGAGCGCTCCGTCCGGCGGCCGCGCAACCATCGAGTCATGTGGCAGGTCACCGTTCTCTGCTCAGGCTGCGCCGAGGAATCCGAGCTCGTCGTCGACGAGCTCGATGACTTCGAGCGCGAGGTCTGCCCCTGCGGCTACAGCTTCCTCGCGGTCTCCGTGGCGAGCTTCGAGCCCGTCTACGCGGAGCAGGGCGAGCTCGTCGAGCTGGCCTCGCGAAGTGACCTCTCGCTGGCCGCCTGAGCGTTGCCTGCTTCTGCGAGCGGGTAGAAACGTCGCGTGACGAGCGGTGGCGACGAGGGGCGGCTGGGAATCGACGGAGTGATCGAGTGGCGCGACGAGGGTGGGGAGCTGCACCGGGTCGGCGGCCCCGCCCGGGTCTTCCCGAGCGGTCGCGAGGAATGGTTTCGCCACGGTCGACTGCATCGTGCGGACGGCCCGGCCGTGATCCACGCCAACGGCTCGGTCAAGTACTACGTCGACGGCGTCCGCCACCGCGAGGGCGGACCCGCCTGTGTCTACGTCAACGGGACCGAGAAGTGGTACCGCGAAGGCAAGCGCCATCGTGACGACGGCCCGGCCGCGATCTACCCGGACGGGCGCCGGGTCTGGTTCGTCGAAGGCGAGAAGGTGCGCGAAGAGCGCAGCGCCTCCCAGCCCTCGCCGGTCAAGGCCACATAGACCTGGCCGTCGGGCCCGCGTCGCTCTAGCAGGAGGCCGCGCCGCGCCGCTCGTCCCCGCAGCCGCACTAGGTCGCGGTGGCTGAGCTTCGGGAAGCGCGAGGGGAGTTGCGAGGCGGGACAGAACCCGTCGTCGACGGCCTCGGCGACCGCCGCCAGCAGCTCCTCGACCTCGACCTTCTTCCTTCTCAACGCTTGCTCCAAGTCATGTTTCGACGATGTCCGCAGGGGGGTATATCTCGGATGTGCCGCGGGAGAGAAAGGTGAGAACCGAGACGACGACGGTGCGAGCGGCGCCTTCTCTCACCCACACTCTCGAGGCCCTGCGTTCGATGGGTGGACGCGCGCGCGGGCAAGCGCACAGCATGGACACGTTGGGCGCGTCGCAGCTGCCTCGCCGCTGACGAATTTATCTCCTCGCGCTCGCGCGTTTTGCCTGAGCCGCGGGGGGTAGACAGGCGCAGAGGCCCAGGGGAGCGGCTCGCCGCTCACTCCTCGCCAGCTCCGAACCACGAGCCAAACGGAAGGCGAGAACAAGATGAAGGTAGTCGTCACCGGCGCGACTGGGAACGTCGGCACCAGCACAGTCAAGGCTCTCAGCGAGAGCCCGGAGATCGATGAGATCATCGGCTTGGCCCGGCGCGAGCCGACCTGGTCGCCGCCGAAGACGAAGTGGGTCGAGGCGAACATCCTCAGCGCCGACCTCGAGCCGATCTTCGCGGGCGCCGACGCGGTGATTCACCTGGCCTGGGCGATCCAGCCCTCCCGCGATGCCGTCACCCTGGAGCGGATCAACATCGAGGGAAGCCGGCGCGTCTTCGAGGCAGTCGCCTCCGCCGGCGTGCCGAAGCTCGTCTACGCCTCCTCGGTCGGGGCCTACTCGCGCGGGCCCAAGGACCACGAGGTCGATGAGAGCTGGCCCGTCGAGGGCACCCCAACCTCCTTCTATTCGCGGCACAAGGTGGCGGTGGAGCACCAGCTGGACCGCTTCGAAGCCGCCAATCCCGAGACGCGCGTCGTGCGGCTCCGTCCCGCCCTGATCTTCAAGGACGAGGCGGCGACCGAGATCCGCCGCCTCTTCGTCGGCCCGTTCCTGCCCAACTTCCTGCTCCGCCGCGGCTTCCTGCTCGCCCTGCCCCGGATCGACCGGCTGCGTTTCCAGGCCGTTCATTCCGAGGACGTCGGGCGGGCCTACCTGCGGGCGGTTCTGGCCGACGTCGACGGCGCCTTCAACATCGCCGCCGAGCCGCCGCTCAGCCCCGAGGAGATGGCCGAGCGACTCGGGGTCCGCAGCTTCCCCGTCCCAGCCAAGCTGGTGCGGCGCCTGGCGGACCTGAGCTGGCAACTGCGGCTGCAGCCGACGCCTCCGGGCTGGCTCGACATGGCGTTGAACGTGCCGCTGATGTCCTCCAAGCGGGCTCGTGAGGAGCTCGGTTGGGAGCCGCGTCACAGCGCTGTGGAAGCGCTGGAAGAGCTGCTCGCGGGCATGCGCGGGGGCGAGGGCGCCGATACGCCGCCGCTTCAAGAGGACAGCGCCGCCGCCAGGGCCGAAGACGTGAAGACCGGCGTCGGCGCCCGCCAATGGGACCGCGATCGCGACGAGCAGCTCGTCAAGTACCTGGCGGACGTGCACTCGATCGAGCAGCAGGCGCTGGCGCAGCTCCGGGCCGCGCCCAAGATCGCCGGCGACGAGCGCCTCGCGCAGCCCTTCGAACAGCATCTTGTCGAGACCGAAGATCAGGAGCGGCGCGTGCGCGAGCGCCTCGAAGCGCTCGGCGGCAAGCCCTCGAAGCTGAAGGACGCGGCTGGTGCGGCCGGCGGTTGGGGGATGGTCGCCTTCGCCGCTTCCCAGCCGGATACGCCGGGCAAGCTGACGATGCACGCCTATTCCTACGAGCACATGGAGCTGGCCGCCTACGAGCTGCTCAAGCGCTTGGCCGAGCGGACCGGCGACGAGGAGACGGCACGGATGGCGGCCGCCATCGCGGCCGAGGAGGGGGAGATGGCGGTGCGCCTGGAGCGCTGCTTCGACGTCGCGGTCGAGGCCTCGCTCGCCGCGGTCGAGCCGGACCGGCTCGGCGACACGTTGCTCTCCTACCTGCGCGATGCGCACGCCCTGGAGGGGCAGGCCGAAGAGCTGCTGGAAGCCGGCGCCAAGCGGGTCGATGACGAGCACCTGGAGCGGGACTTCCGCAAGCACCTCGAGCAGACCCAGCGCCACCGCGAGCGCATCGGCGGCCTGCTCGAGCAGCGGGGTGGCAGCCCCTCCCTGCTCAAGGACGCGGCGTTGAAGGCCGGCGGCCTCAACCTCTCCGCCTTCTTCGGCGCGCAGCCCGACTCGACCACGAAGCTCGCCGGCTTCGCCTTCGCCTTCGAGCAGCTCGAGATCGCCGCCTACGAGCTGTTGAAGCGCATCGCTGCACGGGCCGGCGACGACGGCGTGGTCACTGCCGCCGAGGAGATCGTCGCCGAGGAGCGCCAGGCCGCCGAGCGCATGGCCGAGAGCTGGAACCGGCCCGAGGTGCCGCTCGGCGTCGCCTCATGAACGACGAAGAAAGGGATTCGATGACAACGGAAGAGAACAGAGGGCTCGCGGTGGTGACGGGGGCCTCCAGCGGGATCGGCTTCGAGTTGGCCAAGGTCTTCGCGGAGGAAGGCTTCGATCTGCTGATCGCGGCCGAGGACGCGGAGCTTGGCACCGCGCTCGAGGAGCTGAAGGGCACGGGCGCGAGCGTGGAAGCCCACCGCGTCGACCTGGCGACGGAAGCAGGGGTGATCGAGCTCTACCGCCACATCCAGCAGACCGGTCGCCCGGTCGATGCGCTCGCCCTCAACGCCGGCATCGGCGCCGGTGGGGCCTTCGCCACCGAAACAGAGCTGAGCGACGAGCTCAAGCTGATCGATCTCAACGTGCGCTCGACGGTCCACCTCTGCAAGCTGGTGGTGGCCGACATGGTCGAGCGCGACGCGGGGCGGATCCTCTTCACCTCCTCGATCGCCTCGACGATGCCCGGCCCCTTCCAGGCCGTCTACAACGCTTCCAAGTCCTTCGTCCAGTCCTTCGCGCTTGCCCTGCGCAACGAGCTGAAGGACACCGACATCGCGGTCACCTCGCTGATGCCGGGCGCGACCGAGACAGAGTTCTTCGAACGCGCCGGGATGGAGGACACCGAAGTGGGCGCCGGCGAAAAGGACGACCCGGCCGAAGTCGCGCGTCAGGGATACGACGCCCTGATGGCAGACAAGGAGAAGGTCGTCGCCGGCGCCTTCAAGAACAAAGCCCAGGTCGCCGCCGGTCGGGTCCTGCCCGACGGCCTCAAGGCGGAGAAACACCGCGAAATGGCCGAACCGGGCTCGGCGGACGATTGAGCACCGCCCAGCTCAGTCGGCCCCGGGCCGGGTTGCCGCCCGGTCCCGAAGAGGCGGTGCTGCCGGCGACGGTGCGCTTCGGGCGCGACCCGCTCGGGGTCCTCACCGAGTGCAAGCGGCGCTACGGCGACGTCTTCACGCTGCGCCTCGCTTTTGCCGGCGAGGCGGTCGTCGTCGCCGATCCCGAGGCCGTCGTCGAGTTGCTCGGCGCGGATCCCGAGCGCGCCGAAGCGGGCGAGGCCCGCCGGGCGGTCCTGCCGATGGCCTCGTCGCGCTCGGTTCTCGGTGGCGACGGCGAGGTTCACCGCCGCCACCGGGCCGGCCTCGCGGCGACCTTCTCCCCCGAGGTGATGGCCACGCGAGAAGCGGCGATCGCGGCGATCGCCGCGCGGCACGTCGCGCGTTGGCCGCGCCGTCGCCCCCTGCGGCTGCTCTCCCGCCTGCGGACCTTGGTCGACGACGTCTTCGTCCGCCTCCTGCTCGGCGTCGAGGACGAGGCGCGGGCCGAGCGGCTCGTCGATGCCCTGGGGGCGCTGCTGCGGGTGCCGGGCAACCCGCCGCTGCCGCCGCCGGGGGAAGGGGAAGGACCGCTCGGCGCCGGCGTCGCGGCCCTGTTCGAGCACCGCCGTGCGCCGCTGCGGCGCGAGCTTGCGGCGGAGATCGAGTCGCGGCCCGAGGGCGGCGGCGGAGGCGACGACGTGATCGATTGCCTGCTCGCGACTGACCCGCGGCCCTCCGTCGCGGAGATGCTCGATGAGATCGAGACGCTGCTGATGGCGGCGCAGGAGCCGCCTTCGATCGCCTTGGCCTGGATGCTCGACGTCTTGGCGCGCCACCCGGAGCCGGCCGAGGACTACCTGGCGGCGCCGGCCGGCTCGCCACTGCGCGAGGCGGTCCTCTCCGAGAGCCTGCGCCTGCGTCCCTCGGCCCTGGCGGTTTTGCGACGCCTGCGCGAGCCGCTGCGGATCGGCGAGTTCGAGCTGCCGGCCGGCACCAACACGATGCTTCCCCTGCCGCTGATCCAGCGCGACCCGCGCTTCTTCGAGCGGCCCGATGCCTTTCGGCCCCGGCGTTGGCTCGACGCCGGGGAGCCGCCGCCGGTCTACCTGCCCTTCGGCGGCGGCGCCCGACGCTGCCTGGGCGAAGCGCTCGCTCGCACCGAGGCCGCGGTGGTGGTGCCGACGGTGCTGCGGAAGCTGCGGCTGCGGCCGCTCTGGCCCCGGCGCGAGCGCATGGTCATGCGCGGAACCGCCCTCGTCCCACACCGCGGCGTCCCCGTCCTCGTTTCCGACCGCGCTCGCTTTTAGCTCGGCTCAGGCGGGGTAGCGGCAGAAACCGACCCTCTCAAGCAAAGGACCGACGATGAAGGCACTCACTTTCCATGGCAAACGCGACGTCCGGATCGACGAGGTGCCCGATCCCAAGATCGAAGAGCCGACCGACGCGATCGTCCGCATCACCTCGACCGCGATCTGCGGCTCGGATCTTCACCTCTATGAGGTGCTGGGGATGTTCATCGAAGAGGGCGACGTGCTCGGACACGAGCCGATGGGGATCGTCGAGGAGGTCGGCCCCGAGGTGACCCACATCAAAGCGGGCGACCGGGTGGTGATTCCTTTCAACATCTCCTGCGGCGATTGCTGGATGTGCAACCAACAGCTCTACGCCCAGTGTGAGACGACCCAGGTGCGCGGGGAGGAAAAGGGCGCCTCGCTCTTCGGCTACACCAAACTCTACGGTGAGGTGCCGGGCGGCCAGGCCGAATATCTGCGCGTGCCCCAGGCCCACTTCGGCCCGATCAAGGTGCCTGAGAACGGCGCTCCCGACGAGCGTTACCTCTTCCTCTCCGATGTGCTGCCCACCGCCTGGCAGGCGGTCGAGTACGCGGCTGTCCCGCAGGGCGGCAGCGTCGCCGTCTTCGGTCTCGGTCCGATCGGCCAGATGAGCGCCCGCATCGCTCTACATAGGGGAGCCGAGCGGGTCTTCGGGATCGACCGGGTGCCGGAGCGCCTCGAGATGGCGAGTCGCCACGGGGTCGAGACGATCGATTTCGAGCAACACGACGACATCTCCACGGTGCTGCGCGAGCGGACCGACGGGCGCGGCCCCGACAGCGTCATCGAGGCGGTCGGGATGGAGGCGCACGGCGCCCCCGCCGGCAAGATGGCGCAGGCGATGGCGGGCCTGCTGCCCGACGAGCTCGCCGCCAAGCTGATCGAAAAAGCGGGCACCGATCGCATGGCCGCCCTGCTCGCGGCGATCGACAGCGTCCGCCGCGGCGGCACCCTCTCGATCTCCGGGGTCTACGGCGGCATGGTCGACCCGATGCCGATGATGCAGCTCTTCGACAAGGGCGTGCAGGTGCGAATGGGCCAAGCCCACGTGCGGCGCTGGACCGATGAGATCCTGCCCCTGCTCGAAGGCGACGAGGACCCACTCGGGGTCGACGATCTCACCACCCATCGGGTGCCGCTGGCCGAGGCGCCGGGCGCCTACGAGATGTTCCAGAAAAAGGAAGACGGCGCAATCAAGGTCGTGCTGAAGCCGGGCGCCTGAATGAGCGGACCCGGTCCTCGCCCGCGAGGGCGACTGAGGCGCTCGGACTGCTCGGGCCCCGGGATCACTCGCAGGAAACGCGGCGGCGGTTTCAGCTACGTCGACCCCGAGGGCGGTCGCGTCAGCGACGAGGACACCCTGGAGCGGATCCGCGGCTTGGCGATCCCGCCGGCCTGGCGGGAAGTCTGGATCTGCGACGACCCCTACGGTCACATCCAGGCGACCGGTTACGACGAAGCCGGTCGCAAGCAGTACCTCTACCACGAGCGCTGGCACCTGCGGGCGGCGCAGCGCAAGTTCGCCTCGATGCGTGAGTTCGCCGCCGAGTTGCCGCGGCTGCGCCGCGCGGTGAAAAAAGACCTCGCCCGCGAGGGCATGCCGCGTGAGCGGGCACTGGCCTGTGCGGTGCGCCTGCTCGACCTCGGCTTCTTCCGCATCGGCGGCGAGGAGTACGCCGAGACCAACGAGAGCTACGGGGCCGCGACGGTCCTGCGCGAGCACGTCTCGATCGAGGGCGAGGAGATCGTCTTCGATTTCCCGGCGAAGAGCAACCAGCGCCGCGTGCAGTCGATCTGCGACCCGGAAGTGAGGGCGGCGATCGAGGCGATGCGCCGTCGCCGTAGCGGCCCCGACGACCTGCTCGTCTATCGCGAGAACGGCAGCTGGCACGACGTCCGCTCCGAGGAGGTCAACGACTACCTGCACGAGAAGGCCGGCGAGGAGTTCTCCGCCAAGGACTTCCGCACCTGGCACGGCACCGTCCTCGCTGCGGTCGAGCTCGCCCGCGAGGGCGCACCCGACTCGAAGGGAAGAGCCGAGAGCGCAATCCGAGCGGCGATCAAACGCGTCGCCGAGCGCCTCGGCAACACCCCCGCCGTCTGCCGCAGCTCCTACATCGACCCCCGCGTCCTCGACCGCTTCCGCCAGGGGGAGACGATCGACCTCCCCAACCTTCCCCCCGAAGGCGCCATCACCCCCCGGCAGCAGAACCAGGTCGAGCGCCAAGTGCGCGAACTGATCGAATAACTCGCAGCCTTTCTCGGCTCCGGGACCGAAAAGTCCCTGCAAATAGCAATACCAGCTTTGTTCCTTGACAAAGCCAAACTCGTCTGTTTATCTTTGGCCACGTCGTTTAGGAACCCAAGTGTCAGTTAAGGGAACCAGCTCGTTTGAGCAACGACGCCACAGGGACATAACCGAGCCTCGAGGAAGCCGCAAAGGGAAGCGGCGGGCAGAGGGGCTCACGGGACAAGGAGAGCTTTGTGAGAAGCCACGCGAGGGCATCGTCTGCGGGATCGAGCATGGTCGGGGTCACGAGCCGTGGCTTCGGCATGTTCCTACTGCTGGCCCTGATGGCGCTGATGGCGCTCGCGGCTCCAGGCGCCATGGCGAAACCGCAGGTGACCGAAAATTACGCCAACTTCGGCCCCGACGGAACCGAATCCACCGATTTCGAATGGATCAGCGGCGTTGCCGTCGATCAGCAGACTGGCGTCGTCTACGTGCTCGACGGCGAAGCCGACGCTCTCTACAAGTTCGAAGAAGATGGGACGCCCCTCGACTTCACGGGGACCGCTCCCTACATCGAAGGCAACAAGATCGAAGGCCTGTCCATCAGTACTGAACTCAACACTGCCCAGGTCGCTGTTGACTCGAACACCCACGTTGTCTACGTGACAGAAGAAAACGCAGTCGAGGCTTTTCGGGCCGATGGGGAACCGGCCGAATTCGGTGCGGGGCCAGGCGCGGGAACGAACGAAATCGCTGGCATCGGGAAGGCTACCGGCGTTACTGTCGATGTCAACGGCGCTATTTACATCAGCGACCTGAGTGGCAATACCGTTTCGGTCTATACCGCGACCGGTGCACCTTTGACAACTTTTGCGGCGACCGGGCCGGGCAACCTGGCGGTCACGTCCAGCGGCGCCATCTACGTGGATAACAGCGACTTTAATGGGAGCGTCGGCAGGTTCACTCCCGATGAATTTCCCGTTACCGCCGCTACCACCTATCAGACAGACGTGCCCCTGGAATCGGGTTTCCCCCGGTTCCAAGTGGGCGTTGGTGTAGACCCAGCCAACGGTGACGTGTACGTGCTCGAGACGAACTTCACCGATACGTGGGTCAAGAAGTTCGATAGCGATGGCAATGTGGTCCGGTACTTCGGACAGCCTGAAGAAGACGGACACCTCGGCCCCGCCGCGCAGGGGCTAGCGATCGTTGGCGGGGGAGAAGAGTTCCAGTTCTACACCGGCGACAATGGGCCAGAGGACCATTCCCAGGTCCGTATCTTCGGGGAAGAAATCGTCGAAGGCCCGCCGGCCATCAAGTCGACCTCGATAATCGACGTAACGTCCAACTCGGCCACCTTTCGCGGCCAGATCAACCCCGACACAGCCGCAACCACCTACCGCTTCGAGTATGGCCGCGAAAGCTGCTCGGTCAGCGCCTGCGCGAGCGTCCCGCTCGGCGACGGGCAACTACCGGCGGGCCACGTATCGGTCGCGGTCTCCGAGGCGGTCTTCGGCCTCGATCCTGGCGCCGTCTACCACTATCGGATCGTCGCGGAGAACTCCTTTGGCGCAACCGAGGGTCCCGATCGAACCTTCACGACCCAGGTCAGTGGGCTCGGCTTCCAGCTGCCCGACTCCCGGGCTTGGGAGATGGTGACACCGTCCGACAAGCAGGGTGCGAGATTGGAAGGGGTCAACACCGGTCAAATTCAGGCCGCCGCGGACGGCAATGGCATCACCTACATCACCAACGGTTCCTTCGAAGCCGATCCGGAAGGCACCCGCATGTTCGAATCCGTCTCGACGCTCGCCCGGCGCACCGTCGGGGGCTGGCACTCGAAGGACATCACCCCGCCGCATGAATTCGCCGCGGGCTTGGCGGTTGGCAACGGCGGCGAATATAAGCTCTTCAACACCGACCTCTCCAAGGCGCTGCTCGATCCGCGCAGCGTGACGCTGTTCTCCCCGGAAGCCTCGGAACGGGCCCCCTATTTGCGCGAGAACACCGAACCGGCCACCTACACCCCGCTGGTGACCGCCAAAGAAGGATTCGCCAACGTGCCACCGGGAACGGAATTTGGCGGGAAACAGAGCAACGTGGTGGGTGCGGTCACGATCGCCGGCGGCACGCCAGACCTTAGTCGTGTGGTGATCAAATCCGAAGTCCCACTCTTTCCTGGGGACGACATTGGCGCGCTCTATGAGTGGGACGATGGCCAACTTCACCCAGTCAGTAAGTTGCCGATGAGTGATGGGGGCGCGGTTGTGCGTGCTGGGGGGATCGGGCACTATCGTAGCCCCGGCGTGAGGGTCGCGCGAACCGCGATCTCCCGGGACGGCTCACGTGTCTTCTGGACCGCAAACGACAACAACCACCTCTACCTGCGCGACACGGCGGCAGAAGAAACGGTGTCCCTCGACATCGTGCAGGGAGGCAGCGGCCTCGGCGGAGTCGAACCGATCTACCAAGGGGCGAGCGCCGATGGCAGCGTGGTTTTCTTCACCGACTCCCAGCAGCTGACCGCGGACGCAAGCCCCGAAGGACGCGACCTCTACCGCTGTGAGCTGCCGCTCGGAAGCGTTCCTTCGGGATGCGCGACGCTGACCGACATCAGCGTCTCGGCCGAGGACTCTGGGGAAAGCGCCGACGTGCAGACGATCGCCCCTGGTCTCAGCGCAGACGGCAGCAAGATCTACTTCGTCGCGAAAGGCGTGCTCGACCAGACGCCGAACCAGCTCGACGACTCCGCGAAGGCGGACGAGCCCAACCTCTACGTCTGGACGAAAGACGAGGGGAACAGATTCATCGCGACACTTTCAAAAAATGATTCGCAAGACTGGAGTGGGATCACTTCGGACGAATTGGGATTGACCACCTACGTCTCGCCCAGTGGTCGCTACCTCTCTTTTATGTCAGAGCGCAGCCTCTCGGGTCAGGACAATTTGGACGCCGCCAGCGGCAAACCGCTCGAGCAGGTCTTTCGCTATGACGCCGTTGCCGAGGAACTGGCCTGCCTCTCGTGCAACCCCTCCGGCGCCTCGCCGAACGGGACGCGCACAGCCGTTGGGGAAGGCATTAATCCTGCCGACCCGTTTGGGCTCTGGTTCCAGCGCCTCGTCGCGGCCAACCTTCCCCAGCCGCCTGCCGCAAGCATCAACCTGACATTCTATCACCCCCGTGTGGTTTTCGACAGCGGCCGCGTTTTCTTTCACGCCTTCGACGCGTTGGTCCCCGCGGACTCCAACGGTAGCTGGGATGTCTATGAGTACGAGCCGACTGGAGTGGGGGATTGCACGACCTCATCGGGCGGCCCTTCGATCGCCCGCTCGGGCGACGGCTGTGTCTCGCTCGTCTCTTCGGGTACCGCGGAAAACGAGTCGGTCTTCCTCGACGCGAGCGCAACCGGGGACGACGTCTTCTTCACCACCGCGGCGAAGCTCTCGGTACTCGATACCGACGAGGAGCGCGACATTTATGACGCTCGCGTCGACGGCGTCGTCGCGAAACTTTCTCCCCGCACCGAATGCCAGGGCGAAGCCTGCCTACCGGCGCCGATGTCGCCCAACGACCCGACCCCGACAAGCGCCAGCTTTCAGGGTGCCGGCAACGTCCCCTCGGAGCGTTGCCCGGCCAGCAAACGGCGGGTTACCCGCAACGGCGGCTCACGTTGCGTCTCGCGCAAAAAGCCGCGACAGCACAAGCGCAAGCACCGCGCCGCGAAGCGAGCGAATCGCAATCACGGGGGGGCGGCTGGATGAGGCAGACCCGACCCAGCACTCGTACCCGCTCAGACGCAAGCAAGGAGACCCCGAGAATGCACAAGCGCCTACTCCGCCTCATCGTCCTCACCGGCACCGCGATGGTGCTCTGCGGCCTGCTCTTTGCCGGCTCAGCCTCGGCGGAACCCTCCCCTTGGTGGCAGGTCCTGCCGGGCTCCCGACCCGCCAACATGTGGAAAGCCGGGGACAACCTGCAGGAAATCAAGGTTGTTCCCAGCGAAGGGTCCGGCCAAGCAGCGGCGCGTATCGACATTGGCGGCAAAGCGGTCGGCTGCCTCGGCACGACCGGCGGCAATGGGTCGCTGATATGCGAATTCGTCTATGGCTTCCCCGCCAGCCAAACCGCGGCACAGCTGGAAGCGATCCTCGAGGCCGCCTACGGCACGAGCGCAGTCGAAGTCAGCGGCGGGCCGATCGGAGTCGAACCGTTCACTGTGCGGGTTCCCGGCCGAGGTGTTCCTCCGATCGAACTCTTCCAAGCAGGCCCACTCGGCAGCTTCACGAACAAGGTTCTCAGTCCGGGTGGCAGCGGTCAGTTGACCGTTACGTTGACCAACCTTGGCGACGCACCGGTGGAAACCGACGGAAAACCAGTGAAACCGGTGAAGATCGTCGACGAGTTGCCTGAGGGCGTTGAAGCCACGGGTGTCGAGGCCACGGCTGGCCCAGCTCTCACGGCACCGCTGGGCTCGATCGAATGTGACGTAGAGGCAAGCGACCTCGTCTCCTGCGAATTCGAGGGCAAGGTCTCTTCGTTCGAGTCGATTGAAGTGCGAATCCATGTCAGCTTGACCGGCGAACCTCCCGTGCAGGGCGCCTCGGGCAAAGTGAGCGTTTCGGGCGCCAACGCGCCTGCGGCCTCGACGACTCAGCAGGTCAAGGTGACTCCCGAGAAAACCCCCTTCGGCTTCGAACACTTCTCGGCCCGGATCGAAGAAGAGGGCGGCGCATCCGCGGTCAAAGCGGGGCGTCATCCCTTCCAGTTCACCACCACCGTCGCGCTCAACTCGGGTCAATTTGTGAACGCGCAAAGGATTGAACAGCCGGCGATGCCGCGCAACCTGCGCTTCCCACTGCCGGCGGGCCTTGTCGGAAACGCTACGGCGATGGCCCAGTGCGATATGCCAACTTTCACTAACGTCCTAAAGTACTGTCCGGATGAGAGTGCGATTGGCGCCGCCGCGGTCACCTTTATCGAAACCACCACCGCGGGCCTGGAGCGCATCCCGGCGCCGGTCTTCAACCTGCCGCCCGCCCCGGGCGAGCCGGCGCGCTTCGGCTTCACGGTCCTAGGCGTTCCGGTGATCATCGACACCGCCGTCGATCCCGACGATCAGTATCGGATCATCGCCAAGATCCGCAACACGACCCAGCTCGCCCAGTTCCTCTCCAGCACGGTCACCTTTTGGGGTACGCCAGGCGACCCGCGTCATGACAACGCCCGCGGCAAGGGCTGCGTCGATCCGCTTCACCCCTACCCTTGCGAGCGTCCGCCCGGACTCTCCGAAACCCCCTATTTCCGCCAGCCCGTTGCCTGCGACGTCCCACTCGACTTCGACGCTGAAATCGAACCGTGGTTGGTGCCGATCGGAAGTGTGATCGACAAATCCTCCTTCGAGGGCGATGCCCAACACGCCTGCAATCAGGTCCCCTTCGACCCGAAGGTGGCCGGAGCTCCGACCAGCAAGCTGGCGGCCAATCCGAGCGGCTTCGACTTCGAACTGACGATGCCCAATTCGGGCTTGCTCGCCAAAGACGCGATCGCCGAAGGGCAGCCGAAGAAGGTCGAAGTGACCCTGCCGGAGGGGATGACGGTCAATCCCTCCCAGGGCGAAGGCCTGGTGGGATGTTCGCCTGCCCAATACGCAAGCGAGACGGCTTTCTCAGAATCGGGAGCGGGCTGTCCCAATGCCTCGCGGATCGGCGATGTGCGCGTATCTACGCCGCTGCTCAAAGAGGAAGCGGTGGGCGCGCTCTATGTCGCCTCTCCTCACGACAACCCCTTCGACTCGCTCCTCGCCCTCTACATGGTCGCCCGCATCCCGGAGCGAGGCATCCTGATCAAGCAGGCGGGAGTCGTGCGACCCGACCCCCGGACAGGCCGGCTCACCACCACCTTCGACAACCTGCCCCAACAGCCGTTTTCCTCCTTCAAGCTTCACTTCCGAGAGGGGGGTAGGGCGCCGCTGGTGACGCCACCCACCTGCGGCACCTACACCGCCGAGGCGAGGTTCGTGCCCTGGTCTGCCTCGAATCCGAATAGCCCGGCTCCGAATGAAATCGTCGAGCGTGCCGCGACCTTCAACATCGAACGCGGATTCGACGGAGGGCGCTGTCCCTCGGGGAACACCCCGCCCTTCCATCCCGACCTGCAGGCCGGCACCCTCAACAACGCCGCCGGGCGCTTCTCTGACTTCAACCTGCGCCTCTCGCGAACCGATGGCGAACAGGAGTTCACCCACTTCTCGATCAAGCTGCCCCCGGGGATCACCGGCAAGCTCGCCGGGATCCCCTACTGCCCTGGGTCGGCGATCGCGCAAGCGCGCTCTCGCACCGGCATCCACGGCGGCCAGGAAGAGCTCGATAATCCTTCCTGCCCCGCGGCATCACAGATCGGCAGGACCTTGGTCGGAGCGGGAGTCGGCCCGATTCTCACCTACGTGCCCGGCAAGATCTACCTGGCTGGCCCCTACAACGGCGCCCCCCTCTCGATGGTGGCGATCACCTCGGGGGTTGTCGGGCCCTTCGACGTCGGCACGGTGGTGATCAGACAGGCCTTCCGCATCGATCCGGAAACCGCCGAAGTCTTCATCGACGCGACCAGCTCCGATCCGATCCCCCACATCATTCAGGGGATCCCGGTGCACGCCAGAGACATCCGCGCCTACGTGGACAGGCCCGAATTCACCCTCAACCCGACGAGCTGCACCCGCACCTCGACCGCCTCCACGGTCCTGGGCTCGGGCCTTGATTTCGCCTCACCGGTCGATGACAACCCGGTCACGGTCACCTCTCCCTTCCAGGCCGCGGACTGCGCGGCGCTCAGCTTTGGGCCCAAGCTCAGCCTGCAGCTGCTCGGCGGGACCAAGCGAGGCGCCCATCCGCGCTTCAAGGCGACCCTGAAGATGCACGGCTTCGGCGAAGCGGCGATCAAACGAGCGCAAGTGACACTGCCGCACTCCGAGTTTCTCGAGAACGCCCACATCAAGACGATCTGCACCAGGGTGCAGTTCAAAGCCGGTGCGGGTAACGGCACCGGCTGCCCCGCCGCCTCGATCTACGGTTACGCCAAGGCGACGACGCCGATCCTCTCTGACCCACTCACAGGACCTGTCTTCCTCAGATCCTCTGAACACCAGCTCCCCGACCTGGTCGCCGCGCTTCACTCCCCGACCGGGATCGACTTCGACCTGGTCGGCCGCATAGATTCGGTCAAAGGCGGCGGGATCAGAAACACCTTCGAGGCCGCCCCCGACGCTCCGGTCTCGACCTTCACCCTGACCATGCAGGGCGGCAAGAAGGGCCTCCTGGTCAACTCGACCAACCTCTGCAAAGGCAGCCACAAGGCAGACGTCTCCTTCGATGCCCATAACGGCAAGCAGGAGGATTTCCGCGCCGCGCTCAAAGCCAAGTGCGGAAAGTCAAAGAAGACGTCAAAGCGCGCGGGGCGAAGCGCTAGGTGAGCGCCAAGCTGAAGCGAGCAGGAGCGCCGCCGCTGATGGCGCTCCTGCTCTTCGTCTGCGCCTATGCCAGCGCTGCCACGGTGCAATCGGGCGGCCTAAGAATCACCGCCCACGCCCAGATCCAGCCCTACAAGCTCCCCCGCGACAAGCCCGCGCCGATCGCCGTCTTGATCGCCGGGCACCTGCAATCGACCACGGGTGGCGTTCCCCCCCAGCTGCAGAAGCTGCGGATCGAGGTAAACCGCCACGGCCTCCTGCAGTCAAAGGGCCTTGCGGTCTGCAAGATCCCCGAAGTGCAGCCGGCCTCAACCCAAAGAGCGCTCACCAACTGCCAAGACGCCCTGATCGGCTCCGGGCAGTTCTGGGCCAGCATCGTCCTCCCAGACCAGGGCGCCTATAGAACCCAGGGACGCCTCCTGGTCTTCAACGGCAGAGAAGGAGGAAAACCGGTGATCCTCACCCACATCTACACCTCCCATCCCTTCAATACCTCCTTCGTCATCCCCTTCGCGATGAAGCACATCCATAAAGGCCCCTACGGCACCGAGCTATCGGCATCCCTTCCCCAGGCCCTGGGCTCTTGGGGCTACCTGGACCGGATCAAGCTCACCCTGAAGCGCAAATACACCTACAAGGGTCGCCACCTCTCTTACTTCAACGCCGCCTGCCCGGCGCTCAAGGGAGCCAAGCGAGCGGGCTTCCCGCTCGCCTACGCCACCTTCTCCTTCGCCGGGAGGCCATCGATCTCAGCCACCGTCAACAAGACCTGTGGGGTTAGGGAATGAAGCCGAGCAAGAAGATGAGACTGACGACGATCGCCACCTGCCTTGCCCTGTTCTCCTCTTCTGTGGCAATTGCCCAGGCAAAGAACGATCCCCTCGGCTCGGGCACCACCAAGCTGAGCCTCGATCCCTCCCTCAGCTCCTTCCTCTCCCACAACGACTTGAAACTCCGGGCTAAGCAGGGAGCAAAGCGCAAGGGCAAAGCGATAACCCTGGCGATCACGGGAGGGAGCATGGACCTGGCCGAGGGCAAGGGCGAGATCCAACAGGTCGGCACCTTGGTCTTCGAAGGCAAGCGGGGCAAGGTCCCGCTCAGAGACATCACGATCAAAACCAAGCGCACGCCCTTGATCGCCAAAGTCGGCGGCGGCCAGCTCAAGGTCGCCACCGCGAAGACGATCTCCTCGAAGAGAAGCGGCTTCGGCTCCACCTTCACGGCCTATGCGCTCACCCTCACCGCCAAGGCCGCCACCCGCCTCAACAAGAAGCTCCGTCCAGAGGAACCCTTCCGCCAGGGACAAGCCCTGGGATCGCTCACCTCAAAGCCCCAGCCCTCCCTGATCACGATCGAAGACCAAGGCAGGGCCACCCTCGTCTTCGACGGCGCCTTCGTTCAAAAGCTCGAAGATCGCTTCGTCTCGCTCAACCCGATCTTCCCCGCCGAACACCAAGGCCCCACCTACACGATGCCGATAAGCGCCGGCGGCATGCTCGCCCCCGACGGCAGCCAGGGCACCTTGAGGACAGGTGGGGCGATCGAAGCCCTGCAGCTGCACGGGGCCCAGCTCTTCTGGCATGAAATCTGGCTTGACCTCGGAGCCCACCAGGGGACGGTGGAAGCCGAGCTCCTTCCCTCGCCGCCCTACCCCGGCAAGAGCGCGAGGGCGGCGCTCTTTGACCTCGCCCAGACCCCTGTCTCTTCCGATCCGAAGAGCCGCACGATCTCCGTCGCGGGAGCGCCGCTGACGCTCAACGCAGCGGGGGCCCAGGAGCTGAACGATGCCTTTGGGGAAGGCAAGGGGCTCTTTGGAGTAGGAGAGGCCGTGGGGGCGGTCAGCTTTGGGGCGGTGGGGGAGTAGGGGCGACTAACCCGGACCCGCTTAACGATCCCCTAAGCTGCCGAGTCCCTGGGCACCGACGTGTGTTTGGGAAGATGAGAGCCCTGGGAACATGGGACTGGGACCACAGGAACGAGAGAAAGGTTTGATGGTGGGGAAGAAGAGCTTTGCCGCTTTGACCGCGGTTGTCTTGGTGCTTTCGATGCTGGCGACGCCGTTCGCGATGGCGGCCGAAGTGACGCGCGAAAGCTACAAAGAAGCGGTCGAGCCGATCTGCAAGACGAACACGCAGGCCAACGAAAAGATCCTCAAGGGCGTTCGCCAGAAGGTCAAGTCGGGCCAGCTGAAGCAGGCCGGCACGCAGTTCGAAAAGGCCGGCAAAGCGCTGCACAAGGCGATCGTGCAGATCAAGGCCGTTCCCCAGCCCACCGCCGACAAGGCGAAGCTGGCGACGTGGCTCAAGTACGTCGGCGAAGAGGAAAAGCTCTTCCTCAAGGGCGCCAAGCAGCTCAAGGCGGGTCAGAAGACCGCCGCTCAGGAAACGGTGCTCAAGCTCAACAGCAACGCCAACAAGGCCAACAATCAGGTCCTTGCCTTCGAATTCAAGTACTGCCGCTTCGAACCCTCGAAGTTCACCTGATCCCAGCTTGAAGATCGATCGCGGCGGCAGCTAACCCGTCGCCGTCGCGGCGATCTGTTCCGCGATCCACGGGTAGATCCTGTCGACCCGGGTGAAGATATCCGGCAGATGGGTGTCGCAGTCGGCGGCGCCGAGGCTGGTGATCCCGATCTGCACCGGCGTCCCGTCTTCGCGGAAGGCCAGCGCCGGCCCGCCGCTGTCGCCGTGGCAGGTCCCGATCGAGAAGCCCGGCGGCGTGATCGTGCAGAGCTGCGAGGAGTAGTTGAAGAAGGGGTAGTAGGCGCGGGCGTGGTTGCGGCAGTAAAGGCGCTGCTGGACGAAGGTGGCGCCTCGTCGCAGCACCGGAGTGCGCTTCAGGTTCCGCAGTGGCCCGAAGAGTCCCCAGCCGGCGATCCAGGTCGGCGTGTCGGCCGCCAACAGCGCCGAGTCGGTTTCGGTGGCGAGCGCCAGGGGCGGCGCCGTGGTCGGCGTCGCGAGCTGCAACAGCGCCGCGTCGCCGTGCACCTTGAAGCGGTTGAAGCTGGGGTAGAGGATCGCCCGCTTCACTTTCGAGATCTGCCGTCGGGACGCGTCGCGAACGTCGCTGCTACCGGTGACGACGACGTACTGGGGCAGCGGCGTCTTGCGGCCGGTGACGATGTCCTCGACGCAGTGGCCGGCGGTGAGGACCAGGTTGGGAGCGATGACCGAGCCGCTGCAGCTGAATCCTTCGCCTTTCTTGTCGACGGCGAGGATGAAGGCGGCCCACGGCCATTCTTCGTTGTTGGCGGTGCTGCCGCCGACGATCGAGGCTTGGGCGCCGCCGGAAGCGCTCGCCGGCGCGGCGAGGGCGAGTGAGAGCAGCGCCAGGCACAGCCCCGCACACAGTCCCCTCAGCTTCAAACCCGGCCTCCTCATCGTCCCTCTATCGGCAGCATTTTCAGATCCGTAAACCCCGCGTCCAACCCCGAGACTCGCTCGCGACCCACTAAGATCGAACGTCCCGCCCAGGTAGCTCAGTTGGTAGAGCACTTCCATGGTAAGGAAGGGGTCACGAGTTCGAGTCTCGTCCTGGGCTTAGGCCGCCACGGGCGGCACCCGTCATCCGTCGCACTTTCGTTGCAAGAGCGTCTAGATGCGAAACATTTTGTCCGCTACGGTGGCAAGATGGAAGCCGTGAGAAAGCGCTGGACCGACGAGCGGCTCGACGACCTGAACCACCGGGTCGACGAAGGCTTTCGCCGTGTCGAAGACGACCTCCGCGCCCACCGGGTCGAAACCAAGACCGCGCTGGTCTCCCTCCGGTCAGAGATGAACGAGCGCTTCGACAGGATGGAGACGCGGTTTGAGAAGAAGTTCGACGGGGTCGACATGAAATTCGACAAGGTCGATGAGAAGTTCGCCGGCATTGACGCCCGCTTCGACAAAGTCGACGCCCGCTTCGACAAGATCGATGCGCGATTCGAAAAGCTGGACGACCGATTCGATCGCCTCAATCGACTGCTCATTCAGATCGGTGGCGGTGCGATCGCGACGCTTGTCGCCTACTCGATCCTCGAGCACCTGTAGCGGCTCACCGAGCGTCTCCTGCGGCGCCCCGTCAGTCTTTCTCGACCGTTAGTCTGCCGCCTCGTGGACTTCGGTCTCACTGACGAGCAGGAGGACTTCGTCGACGCGATCCAGCGCTACTGCGATCACGAGTGCGGAACGCCGGATCAGCGGGAGCGGCTCACCGAGGGCTACACCGAGCATCACAACGCGACCATCTACAAGGAGATGGCCGAGCTTGGCTGGCTCGGGCTGACGATCCCGGAGGAGTACGGGGGATCGGGCGGCACGATGCTCGACGCCTGCATCTTCATGGAGGAGACGTCGCGCGCGCTCGCTCCGATCGGTGGCTACGCGACCACGCTGATCGTCGCCGGCGCCACCCAGCGTTTCGGCACCGAGGAGCAGAAGCACGAGATCCTCGGCGGCATCGCCAATGGCGCGGTCGAGGCGATCGCGATGACCGAGCCCGAGGCCGGCTCCGACGTCGGCGCGCTCACCACCAAGGCCGAGGCCGTCGACGGCGGCTACGTGCTCAACGGCCAGAAGGTCTTCTGCTCCAACGCCCACATCGCCGACCACATCCTCGTCGTCTGCCGCACCACCCGCTCGGAGTCCAAGCACGATGGCCTGACGATGATCTGGCTGCCGCGCGACGCTGACGGCCTCGAGGTCATCCCGATCGACACCCTCGGCGGCCGGGACACCAACCACCTTTACCTCACCGACGTCGAGGCTCCCGCCGACGCTGTCCTCGGCCAGGTCGACCAGGCTTGGACCCAGCTGATGGCCGGACTCAACGTCGAGCGCCTGATTCTCGCCGCGACGATGCTGGGTATCGCCCAGCGCGTCTTCGACGATCTGATCGTCTACGTCAAGGAGCGCGAGCAGTTCGGCCGCCCGATCGGTTCCTTCCAGGCGCTGCAGCACCGCATCGCCGACATGGCCACCGAGCTCGAGGCAGCCCGCCTGATGACCCGCTGGGTCGCCACCCTCGTCGACGAGGACCCCGACCGCATGCTGCCCCGCGAGGCCTCGATGGTGAAGCTCTTCGTCACCGAGACGACCAAGCGCGCCGCCCTCGAAGGCATGCAGATGATGGGCGGCTATGGCTATGCCTCCGAGTACGACATGGAGCGCCTTGTCCGCAGTGCCCTGGTCTCAACCATCTACGGCGGAACCTCCGAGATCCAGCGCAACATCATCGCCAAGACGTTCGGGCTCTGAGACAGGCATAATTCCCTCACGCAGGGATGCGTGAGCGCCCGTAGCTCAGTGGTCAACGGGGTTTTAACGAGCCCCAAAGAGCGCCGGTCTTTCAAGCCGGAGGTCGAGAGTTCGATTCTCTCCGGGCGCATACCGCGACGTTCCGGGGAGCGCCGCGAATTTCCGCATTACAGAGCCGTTTGGGGAGCCTACTTTTGAAGCTCCGTTCCGCGCCTGTCCGAGGCGTTCCCGGCGGTTCAAAACGTGTCCAGTTTCATCGTGGTCGCATTTCGCGAGTTGTCGCGGTCGAGGACTAGGCTCTGCCGCGAATGGCGGACAAAGCACGGCAGAAAGCACTCGCAGATGTTCGCCGTGCCCAGGCCAACTTCGCTGGTGTTCAGGACAAGCTGGCCGAAGCTCGTGAGAAGCGGCGCGAGAGCTTCGAGCGGGCCCGCAAGGCCGGGCTGACGCTGCGCGAGATCGGCGCGGCGGCCGATCTTCACCTGACGCGAGTCAGGGAAATCATCGACTCGGATTAGGGCTTCCCCCTAAACGCCTGGTACCCTCGCCGATAACCCGTGATAAGCGGCCCCCGGCGGCGCGGTAACGCCAACCGAGGGCCTGACCACAAGGAGAGGAACCCTCCTCATGGCTGATGAGAACCCTACGGGGCGCGGCGCTGCCGTTGCCCTTCACCTTCCGGCCAATCAGGTCGGCTTTCTGCGCGGCACGTTCGTGGATGCTCGCGAGGGCGTCCAAGACGAGCTGCGCCACCATCCGGGCGAAGTCAAAGACCCGGCCCACCTGCATCGAGAGGAAGCCGCCTACGGGCGGCTCCTCACGGCTCTGGATGAATGCGTAATCGTGCCCGATTCCGACGTTCGCGCCGTCGTCCGCGACCTGGCCGGGGTGATTGACCAGGACAACGAGCACAGCCGCGTCGTCTTCGAGCACGACGCCTTCCATGGCCTGCTCGCGGTGCTCGAACCCGAGGAGGTCGAATCGTGAGCGGCGCACCGACGAACCCCCTTGCCGAGTGCTTCGCTCGGAACCTGGTCGAGGCCCGCGAACGCGCCGAAATCTCCCAGGAGGAGCTTGGCCTGCGTGCCGCGCTCCATCGCACGGAGATCAGCCAGCTTGAGCGAGCCAAGCGGGTAGCGCGCATCGACACCGTCGCCAAGCTCGCGGGCGCCCTCGATGTCCCGACGAGCCGCCTGCTCGAAGGCATCGCCTGGAACCCCGGCGAGTACACGCCCGGCAGCTTCCGGCTCAGCGCGTCGGATGAGACCAATCAATGACGAACTCAAAACCAAGAAGAAGAAGGCAAAGGACCGAAGCCCAAGCAAGGCAAAAGCCAAGAACCAAAGACCCAAGAAGCCCAACTGAAAAGGAAGCTCAAAAAGAGCCAAGAGCCAAAGTCAAAAGAAGAGCCACAAAAAACAGCAACCCAACAGCCGACACACTACGAACCCTCCGGTTCGTGCCCGAGCCGCCGTTAGATGTTGCCCGAGATCGGAGAGGCTGGGACGCCCCACTGGCGAGCCTTCAGGCCGGGCCTCCGGCGGCCGATTGTGGCACGGCTTCGCCGTGCGGAGGCCGCCTGTATGGAGGCCCCGGGAGAGCCCTGACCTTCGGTCGTCGGGGCAATTTGTGGATCAACCGAAGGTCTCCCTGGCACCTACGGGCCATGAGACGAAATCAATCGATGGATTCAGCATCGCCCACCTTCTTCACCGAGCGCAGCCTCGCCGTCTACCTCGCAGTTTCGGACCGCACGATCCGCAACTGGATCAGGCGAGGCGAGCTGCCTTCATACAAGCTCGGAGCCGCCCGCCGGATCGACCCTGCCGACGTTGACACCTTCCTCGCGCGGCGGAGGGAGGTCCAGTGAGGCGCGAGTCGCCAGTCAAACGCCGCAATCCCTCCGGGGAGATCGTCTGGGTTGCGAGATACACCGGCAGTGACGGCAAGCGCCGGATCGCCAAGCCGCGCTGGAACCGAGGCAAGGGAACGTTCCTCCTCAAGCGCGAAGCCCAGCAGGCGATAGACGAGGCCTACGGGATCTCCGATCGCCCCGACACCCTGGGCCAGTACTTCTCGACCTGGACTACTCATCACCCGCGCTCAGAACGAACCAACGAGACCAACGAGCACCGCATAGGCCGCGTGCTTGAGGTCGAGATCGAGGGCATGCCGCTCAAGGCCTGGCCGATGAGGGAGCTGCGCCGCCGCCATGCCCTCGCCCTGGTTGACCACATGCTCAGGGTTCAAGGGCGAGCGACCACGGGAGCCATCGGCATCCTCCGCGCCCTCTCCGCAATGGCCGAGGACGCGATCACCGATGAAGTGGCTGACCTCAACGCGTTCAAGGGCGTCAGGGTCCGAGCCAGCGATCCGAGGGCGCAGAAGAAGCGGCGGCCCATCCGGGTCTTCACCTTCGAGGAAATGCACGCCTTCGCCAAGGCGGCGGGCCGCTACGAGGCAATGGTCCGCGTCTTCACCGATACGGGCATGAGACTGGGGGAGGTGCTGCCGCTGAGACGCGAGGACTTCGACGGCGAGACCCTGAAGGTCAGAAGGACCGCCCATGAGGGCGTGATCCTCGACGGCACCAAGACCGACCACGGCGAGCGCGACGCGGGGAGGACCGTCCCGGTTCCGGCAACCCTCGCCTGGATGATCCAAGCCCAGATCCAGCTAAACGGCGAGAACTGCGAGTTACTCTTCACGACCCCAACCGGCCGCATGTGGCGGGAGCGCAACTTCTACCGCGACCTCTGGCACCCAACCCAAAAGGCCTCCGGCCTAAACATTCGCCCCCATGAGTGCCGCCACTCCTACGTCACCCACCTCCGCGCCGCCGGCATCAACGACGCCGACCTAGCCGAGATCGCCGGCCACCGCGTCGAGACGATGCTGGCGCGCTATACGCATGCGATAGGGCAAAGCTTCGGGCAGATCCGAGAGGTCCTTCAATAAGAGCTTGCCCTTGCTTATCCACTACTGGTACTCGTGACTCGCCACTTCATACCGCGAACGTTCTCAATAAGATCTGAAATTATGGTTGACGGAGTCACGGGGTCTGAGCCCAGCGATGTCTTTATCGCTCACGCTGGCGAGGACAAGAACGCAGTTGCCAGACCGCTTGCGGAGGCCCTTATCGCTGAGGGTTGGAACGTATGGCTTGATGAGCTGCGCCTGAAACTTGGGGACAGCCTTAGTCAACATATCGATGCCGCGCTTGCTAACACCAGGTTCGGCATCGTTATTTTGAGCCCGCATTTTTTTGCGAAGGAATGGCCCCAGCGAGAGCTAGCAGGACTAGCAGCACGAGAGATCAGTAACGGAACTAAGGTCATCCTGCCCGTGTGGCACGAAGTTGACCACGACTTCATTGTTGACCGATCTCCCTTGCTAGCGGACCGGCTTGGGGCTCTTACTAAAGCTGGAATAACAAAGGTCGCTGAAGAAATTTCTTCCGTATTGGTCGACAAGCCAGCAGAAGCCCAGGTCGATCGAATCGAAAGCGCTTCCTCAGTTTCGCAGAACATCAGCGTCTCTCTATTCGAGATACCGTCATCGCCAGGCCAGCAGAAAAAGCTTCTTGAAGATTGTCCCGACTGGTGGGAGTACCGTCTCTATGCCGGAGTTCTTATGCAGGGTCGAATTAGACTTGAAGATAAGTGGCAAGACCATCAACTCCGTCTCTCGCGTGGAGGCAGGCGCGACATAGACGCGGCTTCATTTTCTGAAACCATGAGCCGCGAGCTTGGCTGGATGCGGCGCCAAGTGTCAGCGATGGATCGTGTGTTTGACCCCGATACAACCGAAAGGGCTTTTGGGCCTAAAGGCGAGCCCGGTGACTCCCTGTTGGTGCGAAGAATTGCCGAGGGAGTTGTAGGAGTATATGAGGCTCTCATGGATTGGGCCGCCAATCTCCGGGCGATGAGCGTTGATGACGATTACGAGGAAATCGTTGAGCTGACGGCGCGAATGGCGGATGGTCCTATTAAGCAAATACACGATTTCATTCAGTTAGTCGCCGATAGCATTGCTCGCATTCCGATCCTAGAAGAAGAAGCAGCAGATGGGGGGGCTACAAAGGAGTCTCCTAATGTTCTTACCCTGACTCTTTCGCTCGCACTCGATGAGGGTGTGCAGGGTGAACTTCACGCGGCCATAAATCGAGCGAGTTAGGCAACTCAATCTCAATGGACGACTATGGGGAAGCTTCAGAGAACCAAGTCAAGCACTTGGAAATGATTCAAGCCGTGATAGCCAGGCTCGGGAGCAACGGATTTGTGATCAAAGGCTGGGCTGTCACGGTCGCTGGTGCTTTTTTGGCCTTCGCGGTCAATCGCAATAAATGGGACCTGGCCACAGCAGGAGTCGTTCCTACGTTCCTATTCTGGATGCTCGATGCCTCCTTTTTGCGTAGCGAGAGACTTTTCCGAGATCTTTTTGATCGCGTAAGGATGGGTATTGAGGCACCGTTTTACATGGGTGCTACCGCTCCAGAATATGTGGAGCGAATCAAGTTAGAAGTAGCGGAAAAAAAGCGTGATGAAAATATTGGCTCACGCTTTCGCACCTTTTTGCGAGAGGCTTTGGTCCTCTTCTATGGCGCAATCCTTTCGACCTGTCTAGTCACCGCTGCGATCATCTGTCACTAGCAAAGGCAGTAGTTTCTAATCTTCGGTGCAGGCGGCTCGGATGGCGAGCGCCAGACTCTCTTTGAGTTCTGTCGCCATTTTTTTCTTGGATGGCCAGATATTGAGACGGTCATCTGCCCATCGAGGCACTATGTGAAGATGTAGGTGGAATACAGTTTGCTCTGCCGCCTCGCCCGCTGAAGTGATCAAGTTCAAGCCTTCCGGCTTGACAGCGTGCTGAATCGCATGCCCGACTTTCGATGCAGCTTGAGAAAGCTCAAACTGTAGAGCTGCGTCGGCCTCCCAAAAGTCTTGAACGTGCTCGCGTGGTATGAGGAGCGTGTGCCCGGGAGTTGCTGGATTCTCAGGGAAGAACGCTACCCACCTGTCATTTGAGCAGACAATCTCGACTTGATCATCGCGTCCCGCAGCAATTACGCAAAATGGGCAATCTTTCAAGGCAAGGTACTCCTAGGATCGAATTCTGGTACGCGAAATTCTAATTGTCAACTAAGCTCCGGTCATTAAGTCTACGAAGAAAGGTAGCTGTGGCTCGGAGAGTCTTTAACTCGTTTCACTACAAGCCTGATGTGCACCGCGTGTCTCAGATCCGCCAAATGGGTGCTATCGAAGGACAGAAAATCTTGTCCTCAAACGAATGGGAGACCGTTAAGCAAGGCGGAGAGAGTGCGATCAAAAAATGGATCGATGAACAGATGGCTGGAAAGTCGTGCAATGTGGTGCTCATCGGAAGCAGCACCGCTAATCGGAAGTGGGTCGATTACGAGATTAAAAAGGCCTGGAACGACAAAAGGGGTCTAGTCGGGGTCTACATTCATGGTTTGAAGAACCTCAGTGGTGAACAGACAACCAAGGGCTCAAATCCCTTTGTAGGTTTTACCGTAGGATCAGATAAAGCGGCGCTGTCGTCCATCGTCAAGGTCTACGACCCCCCATATACGAGCAGCAAATCGGTCTACGATTACATAAAGTCGAACTTGGCTAATTGGGTCGAGGAGGCAATCGAAATTCGAGACAAATACTGAGATTTATCTCGCCTCTTCCTGATCGACAGGCGTCTATACGAAGCGCCAACGACTGGTCGGAGCGCGCGACGTCTGGCTATGCGTTAGTTGCACAGTGCCTGCGCGACACGGTCCTTTGCGCCGTCTGGCGTCGAAGGGCGCTTGACCTCCGGTCGAAGCGACCGCACCAGACAAGTCGCATCTCGGTCGCATAATCGCCGCAATCCCACTGCTGACGCGGCGGCCCCTCAGCCTTTCAAGCCGCGGACATCGACCTCGGCGGCGAAGGACTGATCTGGCGCCGCCCTCAGTCGATCTTCGGCCAGTTACACGGTGGTCCCCTCAGCTGCCCGTACATCCCTGAGCGCTCTAGGATTCCTGAATCGAACTGCCGCGATTGATGGTGAAGCTGTCCGGTTGGGTGTGGTCCTTTCTGGACGATGCTTCGGATGGGGGTTTTTCACCGCGCGAGGAGACCTTGACGGAGGTCCTCCTCGTGGAAATGCGTCGGCACGCCCCAAGGGAGGTGGCGATCGATAAGGCCATTGGGCGGGAAGAGTCCAAATATGGGGCCGATTTCGCTTGGGCGATTCGTCTTCCGTCAGGAAGATGGCTGACCCTTCTCGTTCAAGCGAAGAAACTGAACCCTTTTACGGGCACCTTCAAGGAGCTCAAGGACGATCAACCGGGAAAACTCCAAGCACGGGCAAAAAAGTCAGGCTCGTTGGCGGTCTACCTCTTCTAACAGCGACAGCGCTTTGGGGGAAGCCGGGGACCACCTAGCCTTCGGCATGTGCTCGCGACGGGACAGCTTGATCCGCGAGCCCTTCGGGCCACCGTGGACCACGCGCCTCACCCCGGCGGGCTGCACCCTCGTTCTCGCCACCGACGTCAAAGGGCTGGTGGGCAGGGGCGTCCCAAAGGCCACGCCCGTCGAGATCGCGAAGGTGGGGATGCCGTGGGAGTGTCTCCTTTGCCCTGCCCTGCCCCCCCTTGATTCGCTGGGGGCGTTCTCCTCCGGGTAGGAACGCGAGGGACCCGAGGGGGAGCTTCCTGGCGGTCGCCTTGGATCACGGATCGCCCACCCGCCTGGGCTGCCCTCGTCGAGGAGGGCTCCTCGCCGACGGACGATCCGAACCGGCCGAGAGCCGCCTGCTACTTGGTCACCAACCCCAGCTACGAGGTCGATTGATCCTCGGGTCAGGAGACGGGCTGGAACTCCTCAAGCGGCATCGCGTCGTCCCCGCTCCAAGCCGCCTCGAAAGAGTCAAGGGGTATTTCCGACCTGCGGATGGAATCCACGGTTCCGGCAAGGACGGAATTCAGGGGAGGCACCTCGAAGATCTGCTCGTCGTCGGCGATGACGCGAGCATGGAACGATCGCGCGACGTCGGCGGGGAGAATTCGCCACTCGACTTGCACTCCGTGCTTTTCGAGCTCCTCGGCGAAGCGCTTGAATGTCTTCTTCGTCCTTGCCGAGACGTTCGCCGGACCTGAGAGCAGGCGCACCTGGTTCACTTCATCTATCGACAGCTCGTCGAGCAACAGCTCGAGGGCTTTGCGGTCCATGTGCTGCTCGTACCAGAGGACGCCCCCGCGCAGCCGGCGTATCACCCGCCGGATCCCAAGTTCGTTCGAGAACGGCCGGTTCGGGTGTAGGTAGCTGTCGGCCTGTTGCTCCTGTCCAACCGGAAAAAGGAGCTCGGCTTGGGCTGGGCCGGAGCCGATGCTGTCGAAGCCAGCCCGGATGACCGCGGCGATCATCTCCCGTCGTTTCTCCAGAAACTCCTCATAGGGCATCGAGCCCCAGCCGTCCGGCAGGGCGTGATGGAAGAGGTCAGCCTCCGAAAACTGAGCCTCATACCGCGGCCAGTACTCAGCCGGCGCCTTGTCGTAGATCTCGATGTTCTCCGGCCACTCCACGTAGGAGAGGTTGGCGATCTGGTTGATCTGTTTGACGTCGCGTACCCCTTCTGATTCCAGAAACTTGCGGGGGAAAAGATGGTGCCGCTCGATCGGAGACTTCTTAGGATGGAGCACGGGGTCGAATAGATCGCGGATCTGCACGGCGGCCTTCGGCTCGGAGCCGTCGGCCCCTGCGAACGGCGGCACCCTCGCGTTGAGGAGAGACAGCGAGGCGGCATAAGCGAAGAGCACCGGGCTCCTCGCGCTGGAGGTCGCGAGGCTCTGCGGCAGGTTGATCGTCCAGAAGTCTGAAGTGAGAGCAGTGGATATCGCCCCGCGGAGGCGATCGAGGTAGCCGGCGCCGTCTTTGGCTTCCGTGAAGCTCTGCGCGTCCTGGGTGATCCTCGTCTCGAAGGACCCGGTGTAGCGAGCGGTGAGCACGGCCATGAAGAAGTACCGGGCGACGGTCGTGCGCAGTTCGCTGTGGGAGAGTCCGTACTTGCGTCCGATCAGGTACAGCGCGTAGACGAGAACGACCGAGTTGGGGGAGGAGATCTCATTCGACCGGCGGTAACCGGCCGCCATCAGAGACTTGATGTACTCGTGCCAGCTCGTCAGGTCGAGGACTAGGTCGATCGCCTCGCTCAGCTTGTCGAGCTGGGCGTTGCGGTCGTCGAGAGGAAGCGCGTCGTCGGTCTCGATGCTGGCACCCCGCAGCAGCGCCAGCACCGAATGCAGCCGCCCGCGATGGAATGCCACCAGTACGGCCACTCGCAGCAACTGGTCCGGTTCCGGTTCGACAAGGTGGTTGTACGGGCTGGGTGAACCGTTGGCAGGGACGATGCGGCACTCCCTGGAGAACTCTTCAAGTCGGCGACGGTCGGCCTCCCGGAAGACGGAGAGGAGAGTGAGGATGAAGTCGGCCTGAGTAAGTTCGGTGCCGCCGGAATTGACCCGCAGGAAGATCTCGGCGACCGTCTCCTCGGCTACCTCGTGCCCGATGCGAACCGCTTGAAAGGGGAAGTCCCTCAGGCCCTCGAGCTGACTCAGCGCCGAGCGCAGGCGAGACTCGCCGCCGTCGGCCAGCGCTTCGGGCTTGGAAGAGCGCAGCCGCTCGATGAAGCCGTTGATCACTTTCCAGCTCTCCCCGGTCCAGAGCGCGGTGATGTCGGGGAGGTACTCGGGATCCTTCTTGACCGCGGCGTCGGGGATCGCGAAGCTGCCGTCTCGCGGCCGAAAGGCGATGTTGATCGGCCCGGTGCTGAAGTCTTTGAAGGTGACCTGCTTGCCTTTGATCACCGCGTAGAGGCCCGTCAACCGTTGCTGGCCGTCGACGATGAATTCCGAAGGGGTGTGTTGCTTGCCGTCGGGCCCGATGACTTTGCTGTCGACCTCGGTCGCGTTCCAGAGCATCAGGTACCCGACCGGGTATCCCTGGTACATCGAGTCGAAGAGATCGCGTACCGCAGTTTTCTTCCAAACGAAGGGTCGCTGAAGCTCCGGTAGGGCGAGTTTCCCAAGGTCGATGTCGCCCAGCAATTGGCTCAGTTGGTAGTGGGCTGGGGTGAACAGCGTCTTTGGCATGGATGCAGAATATTCGGGTTGAACCTGAACAGGGCGGTTCTTCGATGCGAGCCCGAGCGAGGCGGTGATCGAGATCTTTCCCGCCGCCTGGGAGCCCCCGTGATGGGGCGTCGCAGCTGGGGTTTATGGGGCGGCTTGGCACCATGATGCGAAGCAGAAACGGTGGCGGCCTCTTTCAATCCCTACGGTCGATCTGATCGAATGCGCCTCGCGCTTCGCGGCTTTCGAGCCGAATTTGGCCCTGAGAGCGCCCTCGCGAAGGTTCCGCTCGTCGTAGGACGGATCCCGTCGGTGTCTTCCGGCAAGATGAGCCTCGGTGCGTGAGACGAGACGATGGGCAACGAGTTGAAAGCGGTACAAGCGGGCTTCGAGAGGCGCGACGCCGGCGTGAGTCGGACGATCGCTGAAGAGCGGATCGTGAAGTCCAGGCTCCGGGTCAAAGTTCACGGCGAGGTCTTCACTCCGCGCCACATGGTCGACCAGATGCTCGATCTGGTCAGCGACGAACTGGAGGCTGGCCCCGACTTCGTCGACAAGACCTTCCTTGAGCCCGCCGCCGGCGACGGCAACTTCCTGGCGGCCATCCTGCGTCGCAAGCTCAAGGGGATCGAGGCGTGTTATCCCGCCGAGGCGTGGGGGCCCGAATCGCTGTTCGCGGTGGCCTCTATCTACGGGATCGAGCTGCTGGAGGACAACCACGAGGACGCGAAGGCGATCATGCTTGCCGAGTTCCTCGGCTTCCACCGGGCTCACGGCACCGACTGCAGCTCGGAAACCGACCTACACAAGGCGGCGAAGTTCCTCATCGACGCGAACATCGTCCGCGGCAACACCCTGACCGGCCAGACCCACGCGGGACAGGACATCCAGTTCTCCTGGTGGCATCGGATCGACGGAAAGCCCGGCATGGTGCAGCGGGAGCCGTTTACGCTCGCCTCGCTGCGTACGAACAGCGGCTTCGACTTCACTGTCTATGTCAACTATAAGACCTGCCGGATCGACAACGTTCACGCGGAAGTGAGGGCGGGTGCCTAGTCCGCAGATCAGCGCGTTCCGTGAGATCACTCCGGTGATCTATTCGTGGAGGACCCCGGACATCCCCAAGTACGACGGCTGGGAGAAGATCGGCTATACCGAGCAGGAGAGTGCCGACACCCGCATCGCGCAGCAGGCGTCTCAACTTTCCGTTGAGAAGCGGAAGGTGTGGTCCCGAAGGGCTCTGTACACCTCGGAGACTGGGGGGCGCTTCACGGACAAGGACTTTCACGCCTACCTTAAGCAGCAGGGTGTCAAGCGCGAGACCCAGCCCAAGCGCACCGAGTGGCACCACTTCGCTCCTGCGCCCAAGTCGTCGTTGGATTACTTCAACGACTTTGCGGGCCAGGTCCTCCCCGAACCGCCCGGCGGTAGTGTCGAGGACGACTATGTCCTACGCCCCGAGCAGCAGGCGGCCGTCGACCAGGCCGTGGCAGTGTTCAAGGGCGGCAAGGACGAGGTTCTCTGGAACGCCAAGCCGCGGTTCGGCAAGACGCTGACGACTTACGACCTGATGCGGACGCTGGACGTACGCAAAGTCCTGATCGTCACCAACCGGCCCGCGATCGCGCACTCCTGGTTTGACGACTTTGCCCGTTTCATCGGCCACCAGACGACTTTTCGTTTCGTCTCAGAGTCGCCCTCGCTGTCCGGCCGCGCCCCGATGACTCGCGAGCAGTGGCGTTCTTACTCGCTCAACCACCAGGACGAGGATCCACGCTTCGTGGAGTTCCTATCCCTGCAGGACCTCAAGGGATCGCAGTACTTCGGTGGGTCGTACGACAAGCTCAAGCACGTCGCCCAGCTCGACTGGGACCTCCTGGTAATAGACGAGGCCCACGAGGGCATCGACACCACCAAGACCGACGTCGCCTTCGAGCAGATCCGGCGCAAGTGGACGCTGCACCTCTCGGGCACGCCATTCAAGGCACTGGCGTCGGGAAGATTCGATCAGGGCCAGATCTTCAACTGGACCTATGAGGACGAGCAGACGGCCCGTCTAGACTGGGTCGACGACGGCCAGGACAACCCGTACGCGGCGTTGCCGACGCTGAATCTGCTGACCTACCAGATCTCGCGAATGATCACCGAGCGTCTGGCCGAGGGGGTCGCGATCGCCGAGGATGAGGCGAACATCGATTACGCGTTCGACCTCAACGAGTTCTTCGCCGTCAAGGACAACGGCTTCTTCGAGCACGAGGCCGACGTCCTCAAGTTCCTCGATTGCATGGCGACCAACGAGAAGTACCCGTTCTCCACGCCCGAGCTGCGCGACGAGATTCGCCATTCGTTCTGGCTGCTGAACCGCGTCGCCTCCGCCAAGGCCTTGGAGAGGCTCCTGAAGAAACATGAGGTCTTCAAGGACTACAAGGTCATTCTGGCCGCGGGTGACGGGAGAAGTGACGACGATGCCGACGCGGTGGCTGTCGGCAAGTCACTTGAAAAGGTGCGCACCGCGATCGCGGCGGCCGAGTCGGTGGGCGGCAAGACCATCACGCTCTCGGTCGGGCAGCTCACCACCGGCGTCACGGTTCCCGAGTGGACCGCGGTCATCATGCTCTCGAACATGTCCTCGCCCGCTCAGTACATGCAGGCCGCGTTCCGCGCGCAGAACCCCTGCACCTTTGAGCGTGCCGGAAACGTGTACCAGAAGAAGAACTCCTACATCTTCGACTTCGCCCCCGAGCGCACGCTCACCGTCTTCGACGCCTTCGCCAACAACCTCCATTCGAGCCCCGTGAGCGATCAAGACGCGAGGCGAGAGAACATTCGCGTCCTCCTGAACTTCTTCCCGGTCCTGGGCGAGGACGCCGAGGGCCGGATGATCGAACTCGACGCCTCGCAGGTCCTCAGCTTCCCGCAGGTGTTCAAGGCCCGCGAGGTCGTGCGCCGCGGCTTCCTCTCGAACCTGCTGTTCGCCAACGTCGCCGGGATCTTCCGGTACTCAGAGCACGTAATGGACATCCTCGACAAGCTGCCGACGGCGAAGCAGGGCAAGCTCAAGCAAGGGGAGCCCATCGATGTTCCCCAGCCGCCGCCCGTCACCGATTCGGATGGCAACGTGGAGGTCGACCTGGAGACCGTCATCAACCCGAAGGTCTCCGAGCTCGGCAAGCCGCAGTACAGCGTCGAAGACATCCCGACGCCGGACCCCCATGGTGCGCCGTCGACGACGGCGACCGAGATTGCAAGGGCGGTGACCGAGAAGACCCGCGAGACGCGCCAGAAGCTCAAGGACGAGTACGGGCTCACCGACAGGCAGATCGAGCGGGACGAGAGGCGCACCGAACAGGCCCTCAAGGCTCGGGTCGAGCGTGCCTACAGCGACCACGCGATCGCTGGCAAGCATCTCGAGGACGAGGTGAAGAAGGCGGGCGCCGAGGCAGAAGCGGAGGCCGCGCAGCGTAGGCAGGCCGAGCAGGACCAGGCGTTCAGGGCGAACATCCTGGCCATCGTCGACCAGACGATGGAGGAGATCGTGCCCGAGGTCGTCATCCGGGAGGAGACCAAGAAGGAGCAGTCGCGCGCCGACCGCACGATGGAAGAAGCCCGCTCGCACCTGCGCGGCTTCGCCCGCACGATTCCCATGTTCCTGATGGCCTACGGGGACCGCGACATCAGGCTCTCGAACTTCGACGACTACACCCCCGATGACGTCTTCGAGGAAATCACGGGGATCAGCGAGGCCGAGTTTCGGCTCCTGCGCGATGGCCAGGAGGTCGTCGGGGAGGATGGCGCCGTCATCGAGATCCCGGGCTTGTTCGACGAGGTCGTCTTCGACCAGGCGATCCAGGAGTTCCTGGCCAAGAAGGATGCGCTCGCCGACTACTTCGACGATGCGCAGGAAGAGAACATCTTCGCCTACATCCCGCAGCAGAAGACCTCGTTGGTCTTCACTCCGCAGCCGGTGGTGAAGATGATGATCGATACGCTCGAGGAGGAGAACCCGGGCATCTTCAACGACCCGACGAAAACCTTTGCCGATCCGTTCTCCACCGCGGGACTATTTCTGATGGAACTTGTGCGCCGCCTCGACATCGGCCTTAGCGAGGCCATCCCCGACCAGGAGGAGCGGCTGCGGCACATCCTGACTTCACAGGTCTTCGAGATGAGCCATAACGAGATCCTGCATCGGATCACCATCGAGGCCGTCTCCGGGGGCGTCCCCGAACGGCGGACCTGGATTCAGGAGTCAGGCCACTTCAAGGTCGCAGATCTCACGCGGATGGATCCGGAGGAGCGGCAGAAGATGGTTGATGACATGTTGGAAGGAGGGCACGGATCATGAGCAAGAAGTTCGACGTGGTGATCGGCAATCCGCCCTATCAGGAGGAGGCGCAGGGCGAGGGAACCCGGGACACCCCCGTCTACCATCTGTTCATGGAAGCGGCCTATGAGATCGGTAAGAAGGCGGTGCTCGTCACCCCGGCACGCTTTCTCTTCAAAGCGGGCTTCACGCCCAAGGCGTGGAATGAAAAGATGCTCGCGAGTACCCACCTCAGCGTCTCGGACTACGTCCCGAACAGCGACGAACTTTTTCCTGGTACGGACATCAAGGGTGGGATCGCGGTCACCTACTGGGACGAGGACCGCGAGTTCGAGCCTATCGGCACCTTCGCAAGCTACCCCGAGCTCGAAACGATCCTGCAGAAGGTCTTGGCGAAACACGAGCCCTCAATCGAGACCACTGTCTCAAGCGGCCGTGACTACGCTTACACCCCGGCCATGCATGACGACTACCCCGAAGCTTCAGGGAAGATGTCGAGCGATGCCCAGTTTCGTCTAAGTACCAACGCCTTCGATCGACTCCCGTTTCTCTACCACGCCGAGAAGCCGGTGGGAAGCCACAAGTTTGTCCGCATCTACGGACTCGGTGGCCGCGCACGTGCGTACCGCTGGATACGCAGTGAGTACGTCAAGGGGCCGGAGAGCTTTGGAGCGTTCAAGGTGGTCCTCCCAGCCGCGAACGGCTCCGGGACTTTTGGCGAGGCGCTGTCGAACCCGGTCGTCGTCGGCCCGGGGGTGGGGGTGACGCAGACCTTCATCACCATTGGAAGCTTCGACGACGAGGTCACCGCCGACGGGTGCCTCAAATACGTGCGGTCCAAGTTCGCCCGCGCGCTGCTCGGCGTTCTCAAGATCACTCAGCACAACCCGGCGAAAGTCTGGAAATTCGTACCACTTCAGGACTTTTCTGCCAGCTCGGATATCGACTGGACCAAGTCGATTCCGGAGGTCGATCAGCAGTTGTATGCCAAGTACGAGCTTGATGCCGACGAGATTGCCTTCATTGAGACCAAGGTCCAACTAATGGAGTGACAATCTGGGTCGCATCTCGGTCACATCCCCGGCGCGATCCCGCTCCCCACGGCACTGCCCCTCCTCCTTTCAAGCGGGCGCTCCTTGGCTCTACGAGGCCATTGCGAACACTCACCCTGCTATTTCAGCGAGGCGTCCTGCGATGGCATCTGAAATTGGAAGACCAAGGGTTTCCTCCAAGAAGCCGAACTGGCCTTGTGGGTTGCACTCAAGGAAGACGATTGCACCGTCTGGCTGCTCGACTAGGTCGAAGGACCCAATCCCGAGACCCATACGCTTGATGTACTCGCGGCAAAGAGCCTCTGCGCCTTTGGGGAGTGTCTCTAGCTTGAGGGCCACGGCTGCAGTGGATTGCATCCTGCGCCAGTCGTCTTTGGCAGAATCATCCGTATAGATCGCCCCTGCAAAGACTTCATCCCCGACAACCGTCACCCTCCACTCACGCGCCTTGGGCAGAAATGGTTGGTAGATCCCGGGAAACGGGATAGTGCTGTCCCGGAGCTGATCGAGTAGCGGGGCAGTTAGCTGAGTCGTATACATTGCGCGAATCTGGTTTTGGTCGGCAATCACCCCGCGGAACATCTTTACGGCGATTGGTTGGCCAACCTCCTGCTTGACGTCTTCGACGTCTTTCCAGCTATTGCCCAAGTGAGTTCGCGGAATCGTAAAGCCAACTTCCTTGGCGACTAGGAGTTGATGAAGCTTTCGCTCGGCACCCTGGATGGCCCGTGGCGGACTAAGCCAAAAATCGTCTGGGTAAAGAGACCATATGTTGCCGTTGCACTGCGTTATCTCGTTAACGAGACTTAGCTGCTTTGAGACATTGATCTCAGCATCAGGAATCCTAAAGTTTGCAACCTTCCAATACCAACCAGCTGCCATCGCATCTGGGCCGATGTCTTGACCTTCGTAAGTCATGTTGAGTGTCCCCTCGGCCGATATGTCGAGGCTGAAACGCTCTGAGCCTTCTAGGACTTTGTCAGTCAGATAGAGGCTGACTGAAAATCCTCGCCGACGAAGCTTTTCGTGAACTAGGCCATGAGTGTGCTCGTCGAAGCTGGAGGAGGCAATCAGGATTTTCTTGTGGGCTGACGCCGTCACCTCTCCTTCAGCTTCTCGCTAGCCCGTTCGCAGCGTGTAGGGGCGCTCAAAGGGCCAGCCTCTAGGCTGGCCCTTTGACGCTAAATAGTTACGAATAAGCGATCCGGTTACTGATCGTCTGCGTCGGCCGCCGGTGGCGTGGTTTGGTTAGACATGTTTGGACCCGTCGGAAAGGAATCGGTAGCGAGGGCCTCCAGGACGGTAATCCTGCTGCTGCTGTGTTGCTGATTGGCTGCGTCGTCCTGCACTTTGCACCCTTTCTCGGTCGTAGGAGCGCCAAGATTCTAAATAGGAACGATTGCGGTCGTCAAGGAAAATCGGCGCTGCGTGGATCGGCAGGTCACGACGCCGTCCCACGATCCGATTCCGATCGCAGGAGACGCTCCTAGCTCAGCGCCTGCCGGCGACTCGTCCGCCACCGTCTTGTTGCTGAGTCGGGTGTTGATCGGCCGAGGAAGACGCCATCCATGCCGACCCTGTTCGCCGGGTGGTCTGAGATGCCGATTACGATCTGGCTATGGAGGTAGTTGACGAGACCCTGATCGCTGAGGCCGGACGGCGCCTGGTTGCGGCTGCTCCTGACGCGCAGGTCATTTTGTTTGGTTCCCATGCTCGCGGAGAGGCCGGTCCCCGTAGCGATGTCGACTTTCTTGTCGTTGAGCCCGAGGTTGATGACGAGGCCGAGGAGGCGGTGCGCCTCCATCGCACGTTGCGCGATTTGCGCGTGCCAGCTGATGTCATTGTCATCAGCCGCGACTACGCCGAGCGCTGGCGTGAGGTGGGCGGGGGGCTTGTTCACGCAGCTCTCTCTCAGGGTCGGGTCCTGGCCGGATGAGCGCTGCGCCGGACCTGTCTAGCGATCTTCTTGCACTTGCGCGTGAGGATTTCGCCGCCGCCGAAGCGCTGGACCGGGCGGACCGAGTGTCAGGTGCGCCTGTGGGATTTCATGCGCAGCAAGCAGTTGAGAAGGCGCTTAAGGCCGCCATTGCGAGTCGCAATGAGGACTTTCCCTTCACCCATGACGTCGGACTGCTGATGCAGCTCTGCCAAGACGCCAGCCTCGAGCTGCCTGTCGATCTCTTCGAGGCCGACCGTCTTACCCCCTTATGCGGCGGCTATCCGCTACGGCCTTGGTGATCCGCGCGCAGTGCCGACTCCGGATGCCTTGCGATGGGCGGCGCTTGCCATCAAGTGGGCAGACGCTCAGCTTCAATCAGATTCGTAGTCACATCTAGGTCGCATCGCAGGGGCAATCCGGCTAGTCATGCGAAGGACCTCCAGCCTTTCAAGCCGAAGGTCGGGGGTCGACGCCGTCAAGGCGGCCTACGGTTCCTCGATGGGGCGACTCTAGAACTTTACGAAGTTGCGAACTTCTTCGTAAATCGATTTGTTCTCGTGCCAGCTCCAGTGGGTGACGCATTTTTCCGTATTTTGGGCTGCCCCGACAAGACTCACTCCTGATGGGACTACAAAGTCGCAATGGATCGAGCCGTTGCTGTACCAGGTGCCGTAGCGCACTGTTCCAGGGGTCTCATCGATTTCATTTAGCTGTTTGAGGAATGCGGACCCCGGCACCATCTCTGCGCACGACGTCCAAAGCCAGGCGCAGAATTTTGCGATGGACGCCCCGTGATTCGGCCCGCCGAGCGAGACCCACTCATCTACGACCGCTCCTTTTTCTTCTTTTCCTCCGCCGAGGAGATTCTTAAGGTAGTAGCGGCTGGAGAGCGCTCCCATAGAGTGCGTAATGATGTCAATCTTTTTGGCGTGTGTTTGTTTAAGAAGTAGTTCTACCTTCGCTTGAACTTCTTTCGCGATGGTCACGTTTGATTTTTTCCAGTCATAGGCCCAGTTGAGCAGTCGGTTACTGGACCAGCCATCGGCTTTGAACCACGAAACCATGGTTTTGAACGTTTTCTTGTTTCCAAAAATTCCGTGTACGAAGACGATTGGATTATGGCCTAGGGCTTCTTCTTCGGTGCTTTTGGCTTCGCTTTCTTCCCCACCTCCTTCTTCCCCGCTTTCTATATTTTCGGCTTTCCCTTCCCAGAATCGGCATTCTTCTTCGGGTCCTTCATTTTTCAGGCCTAGGGTTGAGCAGGTTTCTTCGATGGCGAGGGCGGATGACGACGCAAGGAGACCGATGCCGAGCATGGCGACGAGGATGGCCAGCCAGAGGTGGACGCGAGACACTTCTATCCTCCCAATGATCGGTGTCTGGCAACGGGTGTGGCCAGATCAGCGCGGAGAATAGGCTTTTGAAAAAATAAAATCAAGCAAATGGATTCGGAGATCGAACGCGCATCGCTTCAGCCCGCTCCTAGCACGCGCTCCAAGTTGCCGAAGCACACCGTCCAGCCCTCTTCGTGATTACGCACCGACTCCTCGTCTCTGAGGTTGCTGTGGGTGAAGCGCACCGTTGTGGCGCCGTCGGACTCCTCGAAGTCGAGCTCGATCAGGGTCTCCCTGTCCGCGTCGCGATCCCAGGTCCAGGTGAAGGCGAGGCGGTTGGGGGGATCGATCTCGGTGTATTGACCGCCACCACCGTGCTCGGCTCCATCTTGGGGGTTTCTCATCACGATGCGCACCGGCCCGCCGAGTCGCAGGTCGACCTGGGCTTCGGGGGTTTCCCAGCCGGGCTGGCCATAGAACCAGCGGCGCAGCACCTCCTCGCTGGTCCAGGCGTCGAAGACGGCCTGGGCGGGGGCCTGGAAGGTGCGTTCGATGTTCAGTGTCTCCCCGCTCATCGGTCACCGTCCTTGTCTCGCCAGTGCACGGCGATCCATGCTCTCACCACCGCCAGGCCCGCGCCTGCGCCGGCCAGTGAAGGGAGGAACTCCTCCACTGGCACGCCGCCGACGTGTGCAACCGGGATCACGGGCGCGGGCTCCTCGAGCCCCGCTGTGAGTCGGTGGCCGCCGCCAGGGCAGCCTCGTGAACGGTCGGTTCGTCGTACTCGTCGTGCAGGTTCCACCACACGTACGGTTCGGTCTGGGGATATCCCTCCGGGGAGTCCTCCCATTTCTCCTGACGACCGAGCGCGGTGATGTCGAGGTAGGCCCAGGCGGTCCCGAGCGCCTCGTCGCCCCGCTTGTCGATGAAGTACGTGCGGAAGATTCGGTCCTCATCGTCGCGGTAGAAGACGTTGGTCCCGTGCCATTCGTCGACCCCGAAGTCAGCATCGAAGTCATCGGTGATCGTGTACCACGGCATCTCCCAGCCCATCCGTGCCTTCCAGCGCTCGATGTCCGCCTGTGGCGCACGCGAAGCGTTGACGAAGGTGGTGTCGCGCGAGTTGAGGTGGGCGAGGTTGGCGACCTGGTCGGCCATGAACGAGCAGCCGCGGCAACCGCTCTCCGGCCATCCGCTCACACCGGGCTCGAAGAAGAAGCGGTAGACGATCAACTGGTGGCGCCCCTCGAACAGGTCGAGCAGGCCGGCCGGCCCGTCGGGACCCTCGAAGCGGTAGTCCTTCTCCACGGCCATTCTCGGCATTCGGCGTCGTTCGGCCGCAAGCGCATCGCGAGCCCGAGTCAGCTCCTTCTCCTTGACCAACAACTCCTCGCGCGCGGCACTCCACTCCTCGGGCGAGACGATCGGTGGCATATTCATTTCGCTTCCTCCTTCAAGTACTCGTCGACCACATCGAACAGGCGCTCCCAGAGCGCGCGTTGGCGCTCCATCCACTCGGCGGCCTCGTCAAGCACGGCAGGCTCCAGCGAGAGCCGGTGGGTCCGGCCCTCGACGACCCGGCTGACTACACCGGTCTCCTCCAACACCTTCAGGTGCTTGCTGATCGCGGGCTTCGAAACGTCGAAGCCGCGGGTGACTTCCCCGACTGCCGCCGGTCCGGCGGCGAGTCGTTCGACGATCGTCCGCCGTATGGGGTGAGCGAGGGCCTTGAATGGATCGTTAACCATATGGTTAACGATAACAGAGGGCCCTAGGGAGCTCGGCGTTCGGCCTCCTCGACCGTCAGCTCGGCTGTGGGGGACGCCTCGAGCCGCTCGTCGGGGATCGGCTCGCCACTGCGGACCGAGAGGCCGTAAGTGCCGGCGGCCAAACGCTCCTCCGCCCGTTCCACGGACGCGAGCCGCCTCTCCAGATCCCCGACTCGCCCCGCGTCGAACTCGTCCTGATAGAGACCCTCGGAATCCTCGTCGCCGGGCTCCCGTCGCTCGTCGCTCTCCTCAGGCGCTTCACCCTTGGCCGCCGCGAGCTCGCGCTCCACCTGCTCGCGCTCACGGGCGATCAGCTCTTTGGCTCGATTGGGATCCACGGCGACAACGTATGCCACCCGGAGGGCGGACTCAACTAAATGCCGCTGACGACCACCAGCCGCAGCCCCACGTCGAGCTCCTCCGCCTCGCGCAAATGGCCGAAGCGCTCGTCCCAGGCGCCGCTCTGCAGGTCGGCGACGAGTCGCTCGCGGCCGCTGCGCCGTGCCTCCTCGGAGATGCTCTGCCAGACCCACATCGGGCGCAGGACCTCCTCGTCGAGGAGCAGCTCCGGGCGCGCCCAGAGGGCGGCGAAGAAGAGGTCGGTGCAGTCCCGGGGCACTGGAACGGGGGAGACGCTCGCCTCGGGAAAACGCTGCAGGAGCTCGCCGCTCGTCGCGCCCGCCCGCCGCTTCAGCGCGAGCATCTCCGGGAAGTAGTCGCGAGGGATCCAGAGATCGGCCAGCGCCTGATGGTCGAAGGTGACGATCACGATGCGCTCGCGGCTGACGCGCCGCATCTCCGCCAGGCCGGCCTCCAGGTCTGGCCAATGGTGCGCCGTCAGCACCGCCATCGCAGCGTCGAAGCCATCGTCGGCAAAAGGCAGCGCTTCGGCGCTCGCCTGCACCACCGGCGCCGACCCGGCCGGGCGCTGGGCGATCATCTCGCCCGAGGGCTCGACCGCGGTCACCTCCCGATCGAGCGGCTCGTAGGACCCCGTCCCGGCACCGACGTTGAGTACCGTGTGTGCCCCGCCAAGCGCCTCTTCGATCCTCGCGGCGATGCGCGGATCGGGCCGGCGCGTCACCGCATATCCGCGTCCGAGCTGGTCGTACCGGGGCGCGCTCACCAGCTCACTCTAGGCGCTATCCTTGCCTCAGCCTCGCGCTTCGGCCCGAGGTTTTTCCTTGTAAGGCGTCCACGCAATCGAGGGAGTAAATGGCTCGCGGAGATGTCCGCATCGCGGTGACGCTGGCTTGCGAAGACTGCAAGCGGCGCAATTACCAGACCAATAAGTCCCGGCGCAACTCGCCGGATCGGATCGAGCTGCGCAAGTTCTGCCACTGGTGTGGCAAGCACACGGCGCATAAGGAGACGCGCTAGGCGCAATGGCCAAGACGCGCGCACAGCGCAAGGCCGAGCGCCGCGCTCGCGAAGAGCAGGAGCGCAAGCGCATCGGCGGTGAGCGCACCGCGGAGTCGCGGGCGCAGCACGACACCCAGGTGCCGGTCTCCGGCGAGGTCGCCGAGGTCGAGGCGGTCGAGCGCGGCATGGCAGCCGGCGCTCCCGAGACCGCGCTCGAGACTCCCGACGCGCCCAAGCGCTCGCGCACCGAGAAGCGCGCCGAAGCGAAGGCCGCGAAGGAAGCCGAGAAGCGCAAGCGGGCCGAGCAGAAGCGCCGCGAGAGCGAGCAGCTGGCGAAAAAGCAGAAACAGGCGCAGGCCAGTCGCCAGCGCGGCGGCGTGCTCGGCTTCTTCGCCTCCTGCTGGGCCGAGCTGAAGAAGGTCCAGTGGCCGGACCGCGACACCCTCGTGCAGGCCACCGCTGTCACAGTGATCTTCGTCGCCGTCGCCGCCACCTACCTGGGCGCGCTTGACGCGGCTTTCAACTATCTCGTCAAACAGATCCTTTAGCGGATCCCAAAGCAAAGGCAAGGCTTCCTAACGATGTACCGCTGGTACGTGATCAACACCTACTCGGGTCACGAGAACAAGGTCAAGCACAACCTCGAGCACCGAGTTCAGACGATGAGTCAGAACCGCAACGTGCGCCAGGTCGTCGTTCCCACCGAGCAGGTGATGGAACTCAACAAAGACGGCCAGAAAGAACCGAAGGAGAAGCGCACGATGCCGGGGTACGTGCTGGTCAACATGGAGATGACCGACGACGCCTGGGGCCTGGTCAAGAACACCCCCGGCGTGACCGGTTTCGTCGGCTCGCGCAACAAGCCTGTGCCGCTCTCCAAACCCGAGGTCGATCGCCTGCTGCACCGCGAGACCGCCGAGCGGCCCCGCACCCAGGCCCAGTTCTCGATCGGCGAGTCGGTCAAGGTCGTCTCCGGCCCGCTCTCCGACTTCTCGGGCGAGATCGCGGAGATCAACGAGGACGCCGCCAAACTCAAGGTTCTGGTCTCGATCTTCGGCCGCGAGACGCCGGTCGAGGTCGGTTACGACCAGGTAAAGAAGATTTAGGCGCCCGCCCGCTACCCTCTCCGATCCCGATGGCAAAGAAAGTCCTCACCCAGATCAAGCTGCAGATCTCCGCCGGCTCGGCCAACCCGGCCCCGCCGGTCGGCCCCGCGCTGGGCCAGCACGGCGTCAACATCATGGAGTTCTGCAAGGCGTTCAACGCCCAGACCCAGTCCGAAGGCGGGACGATCATCCCGGTCGAGATCACGGTCTATGAGGACCGCTCCTTCACCTTCATCACCAAGACGCCCCCGGCGGCGGTGCTGATCAAGGAGGCGATCGGGATCAAGAAGGGCTCGGGCGAGCCCCACGTCAACAAGGTGGGCTCGATCTCGATGGATCAGGTCCGCCAGATCGCCGAGCGCAAGATGCCCGACCTCAACGCCAACGACCTCGACGCCGCCTCGAAGATCATCGCCGGCACCGCCCGCTCGATGGGCGTCGACGTCAAGTAGGAGACCTTCATGGCCCACGGCAAGCGCTACCGCAAACAGCTCGGCAAGGTGCAGCGCGATCGCGCCTACCCGCCCGCCGAGGCCGTCTCGCTGATCAAGGAGACCGCCAGCGCCAACTTCGACGAGACAGTCGAGCTGCACGTGCTGCTCGGCGTCAACGTCCGCCACGCCGAGGAGCAGCTGCGCGGCACGCTCGCCCTGCCTCACGGGCTCGGCAAAGACGTCACCGTCGCCGTCTTCGCCCAGGGCCAGCAGGCCCGCGATGCGGAAGCCGCCGGCGCCGATTTCGTCGGTGGCGACGATCTCGCCAAGAAAGTCGAAGAGGAGGGTTGGACCGACTTCGACGTGGCGATCTCGACCCCGCAGATGATGGGCACCGTCGGCAAGCTCGGCCGCGTGCTCGGGCCGCAGGGCAAGATGCCCAACCCGAAGGTCGGCACCGTCACCGACGACATCGAGAAAGCCGTCAGCGAGTCGAAGGCCGGCAAGGTCGAGTACCGCACCGACCGCCAGGCGATCGTCCACATGTCGATCGGCAAGGCCGGCCTCGAGGCCGACAAGCTGCTCGAGAACTTCAACGCGGTGATGGAAGAGATCATCCGCGCCAAGCCTTCCGCCGCGAAAGGCCGCTACATCGTCACCTGCACGTTGACCACGACGATGGGGCCCGGCATCCGGGTCGACTCGTCGAAGGTCGGCGACACCGACGAAGCCGCCACCACCACCGCTCCGGCCGAGGCCGAGGAGCCCCAGGCAGCAGAGGAGCCGGCGGTCGCCTAAACTCCCCCGCCGTGCTTGACCCGAGACCACCGGCTGGCAACGCCATAAGCCCGGTGCAGGTGAGACATGAACAGAGACGAAAAGGCAACAGCAATCGAGGAGATCACGGCCGACATCGAGGCGGCCGAGGCGATCTTCGCGGTTGACTACCGGGGCATCAGCGTTCCCCAGGCGGCCGAGCTGCGCTCGAAACTGCGCGAGGCCGACGCCAGCTTCCGCATCGTCAAGAACCGCCTGACCAAAATCGCCGCCGAGAAAGCGGGCGAGGGCGAGCGCCTCGACGCGCTGCTGCAGGGTCCGACCGCGCTCACCTTCGTGCGCGGCGACACCGCCCAGGCGGCGAAGGCGATCACGAGCTTCAACAAAGAGCACGACGTGCTCACCTTCAAGGGCGGCTTCATGGACGGCACCAGCCTCGATGAGGACGCCTTCAAAGCGATCTCGAGGCTGCCCGGCCGCGAGGTGCTGAACGGCCAGCTCGCCGGCGTCGTCGCCAGCCCGCTGACCGGCCTGGTCCGCGGCCTCGGCTCGATGATCCAGGGCCTGGCCCTGCAGCTCGGCCAGATCGCCGAGAAGGGCTTGGTCTCCGGTGAGGCACCTGCCGAGGAGCCCAAAGCCGAGGAGGCGCCCCCCGAGGAGCCGCCGGCCGAGGAGGAGCCCAAGGCCGAGGATGCACCCGCCGCCGAGGATGCTCCGGTCGAGGAGGCGCCGACGGAGAGCGCTGCCGGAAACGAGCCACCGGCCGACCAAGCTGACGCCCCCGATGAAGAGACTTCTGAAACTGACGACGCGAGCAAGGAAGAGGAGTAGATGGCAACAAAGGTTTCAACAGAGGACTGGATCGAAGAGCTGAAGAGCATTTCGGTGCTCGAGCTCTCCGAGCGGATCAAAGCCCTCGAGGAGGAGTTCGGCGTCTCGGCTACGGCCGTCGCCGCCGCTGCCCCCGCTGCCGCCGGCGCCCCCGCCGGTGATGGTGACGGTGGTGGCGAAGAGTCCTCGACGGTCGATGTCGTGCTGACCGAGGTCGGCGGCCAAAAGGTGCCGGTGATCAAGGTGGTGCGCGCGGCGACCGGGCTCGGTCTCAAAGAGGCCAAGGCGATCGTCGACGAGGCGCCCAAGGCGATCAAGGAGGGCGTCGAGCGCGAGGAGGCCGACAAGCTCAAGGCCGAACTCGAGGAGGCCGGCGCCACCGTCGAGCTCAAATAGATCGCGCATTATCCGCGGCTTGAACCCAGGCAGGGAGCCAAGCTCGCGGCAGAGCGTGGCCGTGTGTTATTTTTCGCGGTCGCGCTCAGTTTTGTCCCCTGCCCGATATCCGCGCTGTACCTAACGTCCCTCTGACCTTCCGAGGAGTCGCCCGTCTTGGCACGTTCGAACGCTGCCCCCGTAACCCGCAGGAGTTTTTCCCGACTACAGAATCCCCTCGAAGTCCCCCATCTGATCGATATCCAACGTCGCTCCTTCGAAGAGCTGACGGATCCGAAGAAGGGTGGCCTGCGAGAGACCATTGACGACATATCCCCGATCGAGGACTACACGGGGAACCTCGCCATCGTCTTCGGCGAGTTCAAATTCGAGGAGCCGCCGCACTCGATCGAGGAGTGCCGTGAGAAGGACATGACCTACTCGCGGCCGCTCTCGGCGACGGTCGCCTTCCAGAACAAAGAGACCGGCGAGATCCGCGAGCAGGCCGTCTTCATGGGCGACTTCCCGTGGATGACCGACCGCGGCACCTTCATCATCAACGGCACCGAGCGCGTCGTCGTCACCCAGCTCGTTCGTTCGCCCGGTGCTTACGTGATGGCGCCGAAGGACCCCGAAAAGCAGGTCTTCATCGCCAACCTGATGCCTGCCCGCGGTTCCTGGCTCGAGCTGGAAATCGACAAAAAAGGCAAAGTCTTCGTGCGCATCGACCGCAAGCGCAAGCTGCCGGTGACGGTGCTGCTGCGGGCGATGGGCTACGTCGAGGACGAGAAGCTCCTCGACATGTTCGACAACTCGATCTACATGCGTCACACGATCGAGGCGGACACCGAGGCGACCCGCACCGAGGAGGGCGCCCTGATCGAGCTGTTCAAGAAGCAGCGCCCGGGCGAGCCGCCCTCGGTCGACGCTGCCCGCAACCTGCTCGAGCAGCTCTTCTTCGACTCCAAGCGCTACGACCTCACCCGGGTCGGTCGCTACAAGCTCAACGCGCGGCTCGACCTCGACATCGACCTCGACACGCGGGTCCTCACCCACGACGACATCATCGCCCTGGTCAAGGAGCTGGTCTCCCTGCCCAAGCTGCTCGGCATCCCCGAGGAGGTCGACGAGGAGAACCCGATCAAGGACTACGCGGCTGAGGCGATCACCTACCCGCGCGAGCCCGTCAACGAGCACCTCGACGAGTACGAGCACTTCGGCAACCGGCGCCTGCGCACGGTCGGCGAGCTGATCCAGGAGGCCTTCCGCATCGGCCTCTACCGGATGGAGCGCGTCGTCCGCGAGCGCCTCACCACCGAAGACTCGGATGCGATCACGCCGCAGACGATCATCAACATCCGCCCGGTGGTGGCGGCGATGAAGGAGTTCTTCGGCTCCTCGCAGCTCTCGCAGTTCATGGACCAGACCAACTCGCTGGCGGGCCTCACCCACCGGCGCCGTCTCTCGGCGCTGGGCGCGGGCGGGCTGACCCGTGAGCGTGCCCCGATCGAGGTCCGCGACGTGCACCCGACCCATTACGGCCGGATGTGCCCGATCGAGACCCCGGAGGGTCCGAACATCGGCCTGATCGGCTCGCTCTCCTCCTACGCTGAGGTCTCCGAGCACGGCTTCGTCACCACCCCCTACCGGGTGGTCAAAGACGGCGTCGTCACCGAGGAGATCGTCCACCTGGACGCAACCCAGGAGGAGGACAAGGTGATCGCCCAGGCGAACGCCGAGGTCGATTCGAGCGGCAAGCTGAAAGGCCCGCAGGTGCTGGTTCGCGCCGGCGAGGACGAGTACGCGACCGCGCTGCCGAAAGAGGTCGACCTGATGGACGTCTCGCCGACCCAGATCTGGTCGGTCGGAACGGCGCTGATCCCCTTCCTCGAGCACGACGATGCCAACCGCGCCCTGATGGGCTCGAACATGCAGCGCCAGGCGGTGCCGCTGCTCAAGCCCGACCCGCCGTTGATCGGCACCGGGATGGAGCGCCGCGCCGCGCAGGACACCGGCGACGTGGTCCTCTCCGGCGAAGACGGGGAAGTCACCCACGTCGACTCCGAGCGGATCGTGGTCACCAGCGGCGCGAAGAAGCTCGAGTACCCGCTGCACAAGTTCATGCGCTCCAACCAGGGAACGCTGATCCACCAGCGGCCGATCGTCAACAGCGGTCAGAAAGTGAAGAAGGGCGACGTGCTCGCCGACGGTTCCTCGACCGGCGGTGGCGAGATCGCCCTGGGCAAGAACTGCCTGGTCGCCTTCATGTCCTGGGAGGGCTACAACTTCGAGGACGCGATCATCCTCTCCGAGCGCCTGGTCAAGGACGACGAGCTCACCTCGATCCACATCGAGGAGTACGAGATCGACGCCCGCACGACCAAGCTCGGCGACGAGGAGATCACCCGCGACATTCCCAACCGTTCCGAGGAGAGCCTGCGCAACCTCGACGAGCGCGGCATCGTCCGCGTCGGCGCCGAGGTCCAGTCGGGCGACCTGCTGGTCGGCAAGGTGACGCCGAAGGGCGAGACCGAGCTGACCGCCGAGGAGAAGCTGATCCGCGCGATCTTCAAGGAGAAGGCGCGCGAGGTCCGCGACACCTCGCTCAAGGTTCCCCACGGCGAGGGTGGCGTCGTCATCGACGTGCTCACCTTCAGCCGCGACGACGGCGACGACCTCGCCGCCGGCGTCAACGACCTGGTCCGCGTCTTCGTCGCGACGAAGCGCAAGATCGCCGAGGGCGACAAGCTCGCCGGCCGCCACGGGAACAAGGGTGTGATCTCCAAGATCGTGCCCGAGGAGGACATGCCCCACCTCGCCGACGGCACCCCCGTCGACGTCATCCTCAACCCGCTCGGCGTGCCGAGCCGGATGAACATCGGTCAGATCCTCGAGACCCACCTCGGTTGGGTCGCGGGCAACGGCTGGTACGACGACGGCTCGGAGGCCTACAAACAGGCCCACTCCGACGAAGGCGACGGTCGCGTCTACGTGGCGACCTCGGTCTTCGACGGCGCCAGCGTCGAGGACGTCGACGAGGCCCTGGTCAAGTGGCAGGACGAGAACGAGGAGCGCGGCATCGACCTCGGCATCGACAAGAGCGAGCGCCCCGGCGCCCGCGCCGACGGCAGCGTCCAGCTCTACAACGGCCGCACCGGCGAGCCCTACGAGGGCAAGGTCACGGTCGGCTACATGTACATCCTCAAGCTGCTGCACCTGGTCGACGACAAGATCCACGCCCGTTCGACCGGCCCGTACTCGCTCGTCACCCAGCAGCCGCTGGGCGGCAAGGCGCAGTTCGGTGGCCAGCGCTTCGGCGAGATGGAGGTCTGGGCCCTGGAGGCCTACGGCGCTGCCTACACGCTGCAGGAGATGCTCACGGTCAAGTCCGACGACACGGTCGGGCGCGTCAAGGCCTACGAGGCGATCGTCAAGGGGGAGAACATCCCCGAGCCGTCGATCCCGGAGTCCTTCAAAGTGCTGCTGAAGGAGATCCAGAGCCTCTCGCTCGACGCCAACGTCGTCTCCGAAGGTGGGGACGTCGAAATCGCCGAGGAGGACGACGACCTCCTCAAAGCGGCCGAGGAGCTCGGCATGGATCTCACCGGGGTCCGCGCCGACGGCAACGGCGCAGGCGGAGCGGCCGACGAGCGTGAGGAGCAGACCGTCGCCGAGGGCGAGGGCGGTACCGATGGGGCCGAGGCAGAGAAAGAGCAAGAGGCCGCTGAGGCCAAGGTGGAGGACTGACAGTGATCGACATCAACAATTTCGACGCAATTGAAATCGGCCTCGCGTCGTCGAAGAAGATCCGCTCCTGGAGTTGGGGCGAGGTCACCAAGCCCGAGACGATCAACTACCGCACGCTGAAGCCGGAGAAAGACGGCCTCTTCTGCGAGCGCATCTTCGGTCCGACCAAGGACTGGGAGTGCTACTGCGGCAAGTACAAGCGAGTCCGCTACAAGGGCATCGTCTGCGAGCGCTGCGGCGTCGAGGTGACCCGTTCCAAGGTGCGCCGCGAGCGCATGGGACACGTCGATCTCGCCGCGCCGGTTTCGCACATCTGGTTCTTCAAGGGCGTGCCGAGCCGGATCGGCTACCTGATCGACATGGCTCCCAAGGAGCTGGAGAAGGTTCTCTACTTCGCCGCTTCGATGATCACCTGGGTCGATGTCGAGGCCCGCGACAAGGATCTCGGCGAGCTCGAGAAAGAGGTCAAGAAAGTCACCGACTCCTACGAGGTCGAAAGGCAGAAAAGGACTCAGGAGCTGAACGAGTCCCTGGAACGCCGGATCAAGTACCTCGAGGACGGCACCCAGACCAAATTCGACGACGACGACCACATCTGGGCCGACTCGCTGAAACTGACCGCCGCGCAGCTGCGCAAGTTGAAGGACGACGAGCGCACGAAAATGATCAAAGAACTGCGTAAGACCTTCGAAGCCGAGATCTCCGACACCGAGGCCTACATCGACGAGGCGATCGAGCGGATGCAAGAGGTCTGGAAGATCTTCACGGAGATGAAGCCGAAGGACGTCGTCAACGACGAGACGGTCTTCCGTGAGCTCAAGGACCGCTTCGGTTCGCCGTTCGGCTGGGGTGAGTACTTCCGCGGCAGCATGGGTGCCGAAGCGGTGCGCGACCTGCTCGAACAGGTCGACCTCGAGGCCGAGTGCGAGGAACTGGAGCAGGTGATCAACAGCTCCAAAGGGCAGAAACAAGCCCGCGCGGTGAAGCGGCTGAAGGTCGCCTCCGCCTTCCTCAACTCCGAGAACAAACCGGATTGGATGATCCTCGACTGCGTGCCGGTGATTCCGCCGGAGCTGCGCCCGATGGTGCAGCTCGACGGTGGCCGCTTCGCGACCTCGGATCTCAACGATCTCTACCGACGCGTGATCAACCGCAACAACCGGCTCAAGCGCCTGCTTGACCTCGGTGCGCCCGAGATCATCGTCAACAACGAGAAGCGCATGCTCCAGGAGGCGGTTGACGCCCTCTTCGACAACGGTCGTCGCGGTCGCCCCGTCACGGGTCCCGGCAACCGTCCGCTGAAGTCGCTCTCCGACATGCTCAAGGGCAAGCAGGGGCGCTTCCGCCAGAACCTGCTCGGCAAGCGCGTCGACTACTCCGGCCGTTCGGTGATCGTCTCCGGCCCGAGCCTGCAGCTGCACCAGTGCGGCCTGCCCAAGCTCATGGCGCTGGAGCTCTTCAAGCCGTTCATCATGGCCCAGCTGGTCGAGCGCAAGGCGGTGCAGAACATCAAGGCCGCCAAGAAGATGGTCGAGTCGATGATTCCCGAGGTCTGGGACGTGCTCGAGGAGGTCATCCACGAGCACCCGGTGCTGCTCAACCGCGCGCCGACCCTGCACCGCCTCGGCATCCAGGCCTTCGAGCCGGTGCTGGTCGAGGGCAAGGCGATCCAGGTCCACCCGCTGGTCTGCTCGGCCTTCAACGCCGACTTCGACGGTGACCAGATGGCGGTCCACGTGCCGCTCTCCGCCGAGGCCCAGGCCGAGGCGCGGATCCTGATGCTCTCGGCGAACAACATCCTCTCGCCGGCTCACGGCGCGCCGCTGGCGACGCCTACCCAGGACATGGTGCTCGGCATCTACTACCTGACCTACGGCCCCGACGCCGAGGAGCTGGAGAAGATCGACGCGGAGCTCAAGGCGGGCCAGGGCGACAAGCGCAATGGCTCGTCGCCGAAGGTGTTCCGTTCCTCGCAGGAGGCCGAGCTCGTCTACGAGAACGGTGGCTGCAAGCTGCACGACCAGGCCGAGTACCGGCGGGCCGGGCGCGGGCACTTCCTCACCACGGTGGGGCGGATCATCTTCAACGAGAACATCGAGCGGGCCCTTGCCGACGCACTCGGTGAGGACTTCGATCCCGAGCAGTTCGAGTTCGTCAACTTCTCGCTGAAGAAGAAGAACATCAACGAGATGGTCTTCAACCTGGTCGAGGCCTACGGCGCCCCGGCGGTCTCGCAGGTGCTCGACGCGTTCAAGGACCTCGGCTTCCACTACGCCAGTCAGGCGGGGATCACGGTGTCCAAGAACAACGTCGTCTCGCCGCCCGACAAGGAGCAGATCCTCGAGCGCTACGAGAAGCAGACCTCCGAGATCCAGGGCCAGTACAACGACGGCTACATCACGGCCGAGGAGCGCCACGAGGCGGTCACGTCGCACTGGAACCAGGCAACCGACGAGGTTGCCCAGGCGATGGAGGACAACCTTCACGAGCTCAACCCGATTTTCATGATGGCCAACTCGGGTGCTCGCGGTTCCTTCAAGCAGATCCGCCAGCTGGCGGGGATGCGCGGCCTGATGGCCAATCCGAAGGGCGAAATCATCGAGCGGCCGATCAAGGCCAACTTCATGGAGGGCCTCTCGGTGCTCGAGTACTTCATCTCCACGCACGGTGCCCGAAAGGGACTCGCCGACACGGCGCTGCGTACGGCCGACTCGGGTTACCTGACCCGGCGCCTGGTCGACGTCGCCCAGGACGTGATCGTCCGTGAGGAGGACTGCAAAACCAAAGACCACATCGAGATGGCGATCCGCAAGGACGACAACTCGCTCAACGACAACCTGATCGGTCGCCTGGCGGCGAAGAAATTCGAAACCAAGCGCGGTCGTGAGCTGCTCAAACGCAATCAGGAGATCACCCTGGTCGACGTCGAAGCGATCGCCGAGGCGTTCGAGGACGACGAGACCAAGGTCCCGGTTCGCTCGGCGCTCAAGTGCGACGCCGATTCCGGCGTGTGTCGCGCCTGCTACGGCGTCTCCCCGGCGACGGGTTCGACCGTCGACATCGGCGACGCGGTGGGAATCATCGCCGCCCAGTCGATCGGCGAGCCCGGCACGCAGCTGACCATGCGGACGTTCCACACCGGCGGTGTCGCCGGCCAGGACATCACGCAGGGTCTGCCGCGCATCGTCGAGCTCTTCGAGGCACGCAAACCGAAGGGCCTGGCGCAGATGGCTGAGGCGGCCGGGAAAGTCTCGGTCGAGGAAACCGACAAAGCGCTGAAAGTGCACGTCACCGAGTCCAGCGGCGAGGAGCACGCCTACAGCTTCCCGCCCCGGACCCGCCTGCACGTCTCAGACGGGGAGAAGGTGGAGGTCGGTCAGCAGCTCAACGAGGGCTCGCTCTACCCGGCCGACCTGCTGGCGATCCGCGGCCGCACCGACGTCGAGCTCTACCTGGTCGCCGAGGTGCAGAAGGTCTACCGCGCCCAGGGCGTCGACATCAACGACAAGCACATCGAGCTGATCGCCCGTCAGATGCTGAAGAAGGTACGGATCGAATCAAAGGGCTCGACCAGCCTGCTGCCGGGTCAGCTCGAAGACCGCGGTGCGCTCAAGCGCCTCAACAAGAAGGTCAAGGAAGAAGGCGGGACGCCGGCCAAGGCCGAGGAGGTCATCCTCGGAATCACCAAGGCCTCGCTGGCCACCGAGTCCTTCCTCTCCGCCGCCTCCTTCCAGGAGACGACGAAGGTGCTGACCGATGCCGCGCTGGAGGGCAAGCGAGACAAACTCGTCGGCCTCAAGGAGAACGTGATCATCGGCAAGCTGATCCCGGCCGCCACCGGCCTCAAGCACTACCGCACGCTCGCGGTGGAGCCGGCCGTGCCGATCGAGCCGCCGAGCGAGGAAGGTCTGCTCGACGAGGACGAGCTCGCTGCCGAGCTGGGGCTTGACGACGGCGAAGCGGTTGAGAGCTTCGGGCCCTCGTTCGCGGAGGAGCTCGAGGAGCTGGCGCATGAGATCGAGCAGACCTCAGAGGAGTCGTCGCCCGGGACGCAGTCTTAGGTTGGGGTGGGGAGGGGTCGGGTGCCCCTCCTCACTCAACTTTTTCGGTGGAGAGTTAGCTGGCTGGCGCCGCTTGGTGCTGCCGAAAAAGTACAAGCCGTGAGGAGGGGCACCCGACCCCTCCACTCCAGCGGCTAAGACGGCCCCTGCCAGGGACGACTCGCTTCGGTCGGCTTGCTAGGGGCAGGGCGACGGGGCGGAACGTAGAACGGCCCGGGGCGCTTGGCCCGGGCCGTTCGATGCTTCGTCTGCGGTGCAACGTTTTTCGGTGCTCTGAGCACCGAAAGGCGTTGCAGCTAGTTGCTGCTGCCGCCGGTCAGGCAGTAGGCGAAGACGGTGAGGCTGCTTGCCGCTCCGTTGTTGTTTTTCGCCTGGTACTGCCAGCCGTTGCCGCTGCGGAGGGTCGAGGTCATCTCGACTCCGAAGTTGGCGGGCTGGCCGCCGCCGCTGATCACGACCGTGCCTGCCGGGCAGTCGACGGAGACGCTGCCGTTGGCGCCGGCCGCGATCGGGGTGCTGTTCGAGACCTGGATGATCCCGCCGAGCTCCGAGGCGCGGACCGAACCGGCCTGTAGCTCGCTCGAGCCAACCGAGTCGGGGCCGAGGTCGCTGGCGGTCAGCGACTGATCGGCTACCTCGGAGGAGGTGACCGAGGCGGGTGCCAGGTCCTGCGCCGTGAGGCTGTCCGGGGCGACGTCGGAGGATTCGACGCCGTTTTCGGCGATCTCCGTGGTGTCGACCGCGTTGGGGGCGATCTTGCCGGCGGCGACCGAGTTGTCGCGCAGGTCCACCGTGCGGATCGTGCCGTCGACGATCTGCGGCGAGCGCACCGTGTTCTTGCCGACGCCGGCGGCGATGGCGCTGCCGGTGAGGGCGGCGAACAGAGCGATGCAGGCGATCACGAGGGCGGGGGAGGGACGGAATGAGCGGGTCTTGTTGGTCTTGCTGTTCATCGGAAGTTCCTTTCGTTTGGGTTGGTTGATCCGATGGACCCAGCTTCGGCCCGATCGCCCGTTTCAACTACGGACCCAAGGGGTGGTCTTCCTCACCCCTTGGCCACCCAGCCAGGCGCTCGCCGGGGCGGATAAATTGCAGTGGTGAGCGCTTCCCAGAAGGTCTGCGTGATCGGCGCCGGGTCCTCCGGCATCGCCGCCTGCCAGGTCCTCAACGCCCGCGGGCTTTCCTTCGACTGCTTCGAGAAGGGCTCGGAGGTCGGCGGCAACTGGCGCTACGAAAACGACAACGAGCTCTCCTCCGCCTACCGCTCGCTGCACATCAACACCTCACGCGGGCTGATGGCCTACCGCACCTACCCGATGCCCGATGACTATCCGGACTACCCCAACCACTTCCAGATCGCCCGCTACTTCGACGACTACGTCGACCACTTCGCCCTACGCGAGAAGATCCGCTTCCGCACCGAGGTGAAGAGCGTCTCCCCGGTCGACGGTGAGTGGGAGGTGCCGGTCGAAGATCGCGAGGGCAACCGCGAGACCCGGCGCTACCGCGCCGTGCTCGTCGCCAACGGCCACCACTGGGACCCACGTTGGCCGGAACCCGCCTTCGCCGGCTCCGAGCGGTTCGAGGGCGAGCAGATCCACGTCCACCACTACCGCGAGCCGGAGATCCTCGTCGGCAAGCGGGTACTCGTCCTCGGCATCGGCAACTCGGCTACCGACATCGCGGTCGAGTCATCGCGAATCGCCGACGCGACCTTCCTGGCGATGCGGCGCGGGGCCTACGTCATGCCCAAGTACCTCAACGGCAAGCCGGTCGATGAGGCCGCCTCGAAGCTGCTGACGATGATGCCGCTGCCGGTGCAGCGCTTCGTGCTGGGCAGGATGCTCGGCCTGACCGCGGGCGACATGACCTCCTACGGCCTGCCCAAGCCCGACCACAAGCTGCTCGAGGCGCACCCGACCGTCTCGGCCGAGCTGCTCTCGCGGCTCGGCCACGGCGATATCGCGGTCAAGCCCAACGTCGATCGCTTTGCCGGCGGTCGCGCGGTCCGCTTCACCGATGGCAGCGAGGAGGAGATCGACCTCGTCGTCTACTGCACGGGCTACAAGATCAGCTTCCCGTTCTTCGACGAGGAGCTCATCTCGGCCTCGGAGAACCGGCTGCCGCTCTACCGCCGCGTTGCCTCGGTCGAGCACCCTGGCCTCTACTTCATCGGCCTGATCCAGCCGTTGGGAGCGATCATGCCGCTGGCCGAGGCGCAGGCGGAATGGGTGGGGGACCTGCTCGACGGCACCGGGACCCTGCCGCCGCCGACCCAGATGCGGGCCGAGATCTCAGCCGCGGAAGAGAAGATGAAGAAGCGCTACGTCGCTTCTAAGCGTCACACGATCCAGGTGGATTTCCAGCCTTATCTGCGCGAGATCCGGCGTGAGCGAAAGCAGGCTGCGCAGCGGGTTTGACCACGCGGGTCCGCCCGCCGGGAGGGCAGTTGGGCAGCGGCCGCGCCGCGCCGCCACCGTGTGGACCGCGCCGTGGGCCACGCGGCAGGCGTGGCCCAGGCTGCCAGCGCTTGAAGCCACCGTCTGAGTCCTCAGCCGCCCCCTCGGGCTCGGGTTCGCGGCTCGCCCACCAGACGAGCCAGAGCGCGCCGAAAACCGGGATCTTCAGCACGACGAGCAGAAAGAAGATTGGCCAGAACCCCTCCACGCGGCCAGTGTACCCGGCTCAGATGCTCCGAACCCAGGCTTCGAGCGCGCCCACATGGGCCTCCTCGAGGCCGAGGTGTGTTTCGGTCGGCACCAGCAGCGTCGGCTGCTCGCGGCGCTCCGCCCACTCGAAGCAGCTCTGGTCGAAGTTGTCGTCGATCCAGGCCAGGGGCCTGCCCATCGCGTACTCCTCGATCGGGCCCAGCTTCCAGTGGGCACCGCCCGGCCTCGCGGCGACGTCGAAGCTGACGAAGGGAAGCTCGGGTAGGCCGAGGATGTTCGGCAGGTAGAAGTTCGCTTTGTCCTCCCAGCCCGTCGCCCAGACCGGCTCGAAGAGCTCGCCGAGCCGGCGCAGCCGGTCGCCGGTCGGCAGCGAGATCAGGTGCGGCACGCCGTCCACCAGCTGGAGCTGCGTGTGCGCACGGTCCGGCTGTGGATCGGTGCCGAAAAGCGAGATGACGCCGTCGACGTCGACGGCGAGGATCGGCCTGCTCATGGCCGCGAGAGGACTACCAGCGGTAGTGCGCGAAGGCCTTGTTGGCCTGGGCCATGCGGTAGATGTCGTCCTTGCGCTTCCAAGCAGCGCCCTGCTGCTGGGTGGCGTCGAGGATCTCACCGGCGAGGCGCTCGGCCATCGAGTACTCGCGGCGGGCGCGGGCGTAGTCGACCATCCAGCGGATTGCCAGGGTGCGGGCGCGGCGGGCGGGCACCTCGACCGGCACCTGGTAGGTGGCACCGCCGACGCGGCGAGAGCGGACCTCGAGCACCGGGGTCAGCTGTTTGATCGCCGCCTCCAGGGTCTCGATCGCGTCCTCGCCGGAGCGCTCGCCGACCAGGGCAAGCGCGTCGTAGACGATCCGCTCGGCAAGCTGCTTCTTGCCGTCGCTCATCACCTTGTTGATCAGCTGCTGGACGAGCCGGTTGCGGAAGCGCGCGTCGGGCTCGACCGGGCGGATCTGTGCAGCGGAGCGACGGGGCATTACGAAGCCTTGACGCCGTAGCGCGAGCGGGCCTGCTTGCGGTCGGAGACGCCGGCCGCATCGAGGGTGCCGCGCACGACCTTGTAGCGGACGCCCGGCAGGTCCTTGACGCGACCACCCCTGACGAGCACGACCGAGTGCTCCTGCAGGTTGTGGCCCTCGCCCGGGATGTAAGTGGTGACCTCCATGCCGTTGGTCAGGCGCACACGGGCGATCTTGCGCAGCGCCGAGTTCGGCTTCTTCGGCGTTACGGTCGCGACGCGGGTGCAGACGCCGCGGCGCTGCGGGGCCGCGACTGCCTTCTTGCGGCCTTGCGAGGACTTGAGTCCCGGCGTCGCCGTCTTCTTCTTCGGGCGCTTGCGGCCCTTCCTGACAAGTTGATTGGTATTCGGCACGGCCGCGCATAGTAGAGCAGTCCGCCAATGAACAGCCCCGCCGCCGCCGCGAGCTCCGCATAGAACCCCCCGCGGAGCACCGCGGTGGCCCCGGCGAAGCGGGTTGATTGCGCGCCGGCGTCCTGTCCCGCGGGAAGGTCGACGAACAGGATCACGGCGAGGCAGATCAGACCGATGATGGAGACGATGCGCCCGAGGCCGCGGCGCTCCCTGCGCATCCCCAGTGCCGCGACGACGGCGGCGAGCAAGGCCAAAGGCACGAGCAGGTAGGCGTGTGCCTGGCCCGCGTCTTCGGCGCCGAGCGCGGGTGGCGAGGCTGCCAGCAGGCCGGCGTAAGCGGACTGACCGATCTCGACGCTGCTGTAGGTGACGAACTGGGAGACGACGAGACAAGCGGAAGCGGCGAGGATGACGACGCAGATCGCCCGCGCCGGCGTCAGCATGGCGCCGGCCCGCGTCGCCGCCCGCGTTGCCGCGCTGCCTAGGCGACGCAACAGTCGTTCACCCCGGGAGAAGGCGCGCAGGACGAGCACGGCGAGCGGTCGCAGCCGTTTGGCGATCGCCTTTCCGCCCCGGGCCGCCGCCACGCGCCCCTTGCGCAACCACCGGACGAGCACCGGACGGGCCCGCTCGATCCGTCTGGCAAGGGCGCGATCAACCTGGCGGGTGCGCCTGGCGGCGCCGGCCAGGGCCGCGCCGAGGCGCCGTCGCGCCGCTGCTATCATCGCGCGTCGCTCAGGCAGTTTTTTCGACTTACGTTTTTCCGGAGTTCGTTTCGCCGGGCCCGCGAGGGCCTTTTTCATGCGCCGATCCCGGCTTTTGCCAGATCGCTCGCGTTTGTCCCGTCCCCGTTTCACAACCAAACCCTTACCTTAGGAACCATGGCACGCACCTTTCCCCTAGAGAAGACGCGCAACATCGGGATCATGGCGCACATCGACGCCGGCAAGACGACGACGACTGAGCGCATCCTCTATTACACCGGCCGCACCCACAAGATGGGCGAGGTCCACGAGGGCGCTGCGGTGATGGATTGGATGGAGCAGGAGCAGGAGCGCGGCATCACGATCACCTCCGCCGCGACCGCCTGCGAGTGGAAGGACCACCGGATCAACATCATCGATACGCCCGGCCACGTCGACTTCACGGTCGAGGTCGAGCGCAGCCTGCGCGTCCTCGACGGCGCGATCGCCGTCTTCGACGCGGTCGCCGGGGTCGAGCCCCAGTCGGAGACGGTCTGGCGCCAGGCCGACAAGTACCGGGTCCCGCGCTTTGCCTACATCAACAAGATGGACCGCACCGGCGCCGACTTCTTCAACTCGGTCGAGACGATGAAGGACCGGCTCGGCGCCAACCCGCTGCCGATCCAGCTGCCGATCGGGGCCGAGGAGAACTTCAAAGGCGTCGTCGACCTGATCGAGATGAAGGGCCTTATCTGGACCGACGAGCTCGGCGCCGAGTACGAGACCGTCGACATCCCGGAGGACCTCCAGGACCAGGCCGAGGAATACCGCACCCAGCTGATCGAGGCCTGCGCCGACTACGACGACGAGCTGATGGAGGCCTACCTGGCCGAGGAGGAGATCCCGCACGAGCGGATCGCCAAGTCCCTGCACCGGGCCTGCCTCGACACCAAGGTCACCCCGGTCCTCTGCGGCACCTCGTTCAAGAACAAGGGCGTGCAACCGCTGCTCGACGCGATCGTCGACCTGCTCCCCTCACCGCTGGAGGTGCCGCCGGTGACCGGCGTCGTCCCGGCCGGCAAGGGCCAGGCCGAGGATGTCGAGGACGAGCGACCCGCTTCCGACGACGCCCCCTTCGCCGCCCTCGCCTTCAAGGTGATGACCGACCCCTACGTCGGCAAGCTGACCTACTTCCGCGTCTACTCCGGCAAGCTGGAGAAAGGCGGCCGCGTCCTCAACGTCAAGACCGGCCGCACCGAGCGCATCGGCCGGCTGCTGATGATGCACGCCAACAGCCGCGAGGAGATCGACGAGTGCTACGCCGGTGACATCTGCGCCGGCGTCGGCCTCAAAGAAACCGGCACGGGTGACACGCTGGCGGCTCCGGACGCGCCGATCGCGCTGGAGAGCATCGAATTCCCCGAGACCGTGATCGCGGTCGCGATCGAGCCGAAAACCAAGGCCGATCAGGAGAAGATGGGCAACGCCCTGCAGCGGCTCGGCGAGGAGGACCCGACTTTCCGCATCGAATCCGACGAGGAAACCGGCCAGACCCTGATCCACGGCATGGGCGAGCTCCACCTCGAGGTGATCGTCGACCGCATGCTGCGCGAGTTCAAAGTCGAGGCCAACGTCGGCAAGCCGCAGGTCGCCTACCGCGAGACGATCCGCAAGGAGGCAAAGAAGGTCGAGGCGCGCTTCGTCCGTCAGACCGGTGGCCGCGGACAGTTCGGCCACGTCGTCATCAACGTCGAGCCGGCCCCGGGTGAGGGCTTCGTCTTCGAGAACAAAATCAAGGGCGGCGTGATTCCGGGCGAATTCATCGGTCCGGCCGAACAGGGGATGAAAGAGGCCCTGGAGAACGGCGTCAAGGCCGGCTACCCGATGGTCGACGTCAAAGTCGAACTCGTCGATGGCTCCTTCCACGACGTCGACTCCTCGGAGATGGCGTTCAAAATCGCCGGTTCGATGGCGATCCAGGACGCCGCCCGCAAAGCCAACCCGGTCCTGCTCGAGCCGGTGATGGCGGTCGAGGTCGTCACGCCCGAGGACTTCCTCGGCGACGTGATCGGTGACCTCTCCCGCCGCCGCGGCAAGGTCCAGGGCCAGGATCAGCGCGGCAACGCGCTCGCTGTGCAAGCCTTCGTCCCCCTGGGTGAAATGTTCGGTTACGCAACTGAACTACGATCGATGACTCAGGGCCGAGCCAACTACACAATGCAGTTCGAGCGGTATGAGGAGGTCCCCGGCAACATCGCCGAGGAGATCGTCGAGCACCGTTCTGGCGAGCCGGTGGGTGCCACCTCGTGACCGGAACCGGACCGCAACGTTGTTCTAGCTATATTTCCCGGGTTCGCCCGCAGGCAGCGCAAATGCGCCGCTGAACAGCGCGCCCCAGACTTAAACAGCCAAGCCAGACAGAACCCAACTTCGAAAGGTAGAACGGAGAGAGATGTCCAAGGAGAAGTTTGAGCGCGATAAGCCGCATGTGAACGTCGGCACGATCGGTCACATCGACCACGGGAAGACGACGCTGACGGCCGCGATCACCCAGACCCTCTCCACGAAGGGCGACGCTGAGGCGAAAAGCTTCGAGGAGATCGACAACGCACCCGAGGAGAAGGAACGCGGCATCACGATCGCGACCTCTCACGTCGAGTACCAGACCGCGAACCGGCACTACGCCCACGTCGACTGCCCGGGTCACGCCGACTACGTCAAGAACATGATCACCGGCGCCGCCCAGATGGACGGCGCGATCCTGGTCGTCTCGGCCGCCGACGGCGTCATGCCCCAGACCCGCGAGCACATCCTGCTCGCCCGTCAGGTCAACGTCCCGCACGTGGTCGTCTTCCTCAACAAGATCGACCAGGTCGACGACGAGGAACTGATCGAGCTGGTCGAGGAGGAGGTCAAGGAACTCCTCAACGAGTACGACTTCCCCGGCGACGACACGCCGATCGTCAAGGGCTCGGCGCTGAAGGCGCTGGAGGGCGACGAAGATGCCCAGAAGGCGATCTTCGAGCTGGCCGAGGCGCTTGACTCCTACATCCCCGAGCCCGTGCGCGAGCTCGACAAGCCCTTCCTGATGCCGATCGAGGACATCTTCTCGATCACCGGCCGCGGCACGGTCGCCACCGGCCGCGTCGAGCAGGGCATCGTCAACACCGGCGACGAGGTTGAGATCGTCGGCATCAAGGACACCACCACGACGGTGGTGACCGGGGTCGAGATGTTCCGCAAGCTGCTTGACGAGGGCCAGGCCGGCGACAACATCGGCGCCCTGCTCCGCGGCACCAAGCGCGAGGAGATCGAGCGTGGCCAGGTTCTCTGCAAGCCCGGCTCGATCACCCCGCACACCAAGTTCAAAGCTGAGGTCTACTGCCTCAAGAAGGAGGAGGGTGGCCGCCACACTCCGTTCTTCTCGGGCTACCGGCCGCAGTTCTACTTCCGCACCACCGACGTGACCGGGATCGCCAACCTCCCCGAGGGGACGGAGATGGTGATGCCGGGCGACAACGTCGAGATGACGATCGAGCTGATCCAGCCGATCGCGATGGACCAAGGCCTGCGCTTCGCGATCCGCGAGGGCGGCCGCACCGTTGGCTCGGGGGTCGTCGCCGAGGTCATCGAGTAGGTAGTTCACTCCGGGGGCGGGCCGCTGGTCCGCCCTTTCGCTGCCCACGGGCGGCGAGACAACTGCAAGGACATACGACCAGGGGCGGCGCCCCACCTAATGGGGCCCGCCCTTTATGCGCGGTAAAGCGCGCGGAGAAGACGAGAGATATTCAAAGTGGCAGCGATAGCAGCGCAAAAAATTCGGATCCGACTCAAGGCGTACGACCACGACGCCATAGATCGGGCTGCTCGCGAGATCGTCGAGACCGCGGAGCGCACCGGTGCCAGCGTCTCCGGCCCGGTGCCGTTGCCGACCGAGAAGAACGTCTACTGCGTGATCCGCTCGCCCTTCAAGGACAAGGACTCGCGTGAGCACTTCGAGATGCGCACGCACAAGCGCCTGATCGACATCCTTCAACCGTCCCCGAAAACTGTCGACTCCTTGCAGCGCCTCGACTCGCTGCCGGCGGGCGTCGACATCGAGATCCGTCTCTAGAACGATGGCCGCGATCCTCGGCAAGAAGCTCGGCATGACGCAGGTCTTCAGCGAGGACGGCGTGGTGATCCCGGTCACGGTGATCGAGGCCGGCCCCTGCAAGGTGACCGCGGTGCGCGAGCCCGATAACGACGGCTACGCCGCCGTCCAGCTCGCCTTCGGCGAGACCAAGCAGGGCAAGCTGAGCAAGGCCGAGGAAGGTCACCTGAAGAAGGCCGGCGCGGCGCCGATGCGCCACCTGGTCGAGTTTCGCGACGAGGATCTCGGTGCCGAGGAAGGCCCGAAGATCGGTGACGACGTCACCGTCGCGGTCTTCGAGGCGGGCCAGAAGGTAAAGGTCTCCGGCATCTCGATCGGCAAGGGCTTCCAGGGCGGGATCAAGCGTCACAACTTCAGCCGCGGTCCGGTCACCCACGGCTCGCACAACGTGCGCGCGCCGGGTTCGATCGGCGCCAGCACCTTCCCCGCCCGCGTCTTCAAGGGCATGCGGATGCCCGGGCAGATGGGCAACAAGCGCGTCACCCAGAAGGGCCTCGAAGTGGCCCAGGTCGATGCGGAGAAAAACCTGTTGCTGATCAAAGGCTCGGTCCCGGGCTCGCGCAACGCGATGGTCGAGGTGAGGACCGATGGCTAAAGCTGCCGTGCTCGGCAAGACGACCAAAGCCGACCTTCCCAAAGAGCTCTTCGCCGAGCCCTTCCACCACTCGCTGGTCGACGAGGCGGCTCGCGCCGATCTCGCCTCCCGCCGTCAAGGCTCGTCTTCGACCCTGACCCGCGGCGAGGTGGCGATGACCGGCGCCAAGGCCTGGCGCCAGAAGGGGACCGGCCGCGCTCGCGTCGGGGCGCTCAGCTCGCCGACCCGTTACGGCGGCGGTGTCGCTTTCGGTCCCAAGCCGCGCCACTACACGGTCAAGGTCAATCGCAAGGCGCGTCGCAAGGCACTGCGCTCGGCCCTCTCCGTCCATGCCGAGCGTGAGAGCGTCGCCGTGCTCGACGCCTCCGATTTCGAGACACCCTCGACCAAGTCGGCCGCCGCCGCGCTCGATAAATGGGGCGGCCGCCGCTCCACCCTTATCGTGCTCGCCGCCGAGGAGGGCGGGGCCGCGAAGAGCTTCCGCAACATCGAACGGGTCGAGGTCGCCGAGGTGAGCACCGTCGGCGTCGCCGACGTGATCGGCGCCGCCTCGCTGGTCGTCTCCCAGAAAGCCCTCGAGAAGCTGCAGGAGAGGCTGGGCTGATGGACGCTCGCACGACGATCATCCGCCCCGTCGTATCGGAGAAGAGCTACGCGCTGATCGGCGAAGGCAAGTACACCTTCCGCGTCGACGATCGGGCCCACAAGACCCAGATCGCCGCCGCGATCGAAGAGATCTTCAGCGTCAAGGTGGCCGCGGTTCGCACCGTCAAGGTGCGGTCCAAGCCCAAGCGCCGTGGCCTGCACCAGGGCAAGACGCGCGCCTGGAAGAAGGCCATCGTCCAGCTCGCCCCGGGCGAGCGGATCGAGCTGTTCGAAGGCGCAGAGACCGCATAGGAACTGAGAGATGCCGAACCGCAAGACAAAACCGACGAGTCCCGGACGCCGCTTCGCGACCTACCCGCTGCGCGAGCAGCTGACCGCTTCCAGCCCGGAAAGGAAGCTGACCGAAGGCCTGCGTAAATCCGGCGGCCGCAACGCCAATGGCCGGGTCACCTCGCGCCACCGCGGCGGCGGTGCCAAGCGCCGTTACCGGCAGATCGACTTCAAGCGGCTCAAGGACGGCGTGCCCGCCAAGGTGGCGACGATCGAGTACGACCCCAACCGCAGCACTTACATCGCCCTGCTCAACTACGCAGACGGTGCCAAGAGCTACATCCTGGCGCCGGCGCAGATCGCGGTCGGCGACACGGTCCAGTCCGGGCCCGGCGCGGACATCCGCCCGGGCAACGCCATGGCGCTCGGTGAAATGCCGACCGGCACGATCGTCCACAACGTCGAGCTCACCCCGGGCCAGGGCGGCAAGCTCGGCCGCTCTGCCGGCACCTCGATCCAGCTTGCGGCCAAGGAGGGCGACATGGTGACGCTGCGCCTGCCGTCCTCGGAGATGCGCCTGGTGCGGGCCGAGTGCCGCGCCACCGTCGGCGTCCTCTCCAACGCCGAGCACCAGAACCTCAAGGTCGGCAAGGCGGGTCGCAGCCGTCACAAGGGCAAGCGTCCGCAGACTCGCGGCGTCGCGATGAACCCCGTCGACCACCCGCACGGCGGTGGCGAGGCCCACCACACGCCCGGTGGCCACCCGGTGACCCCATGGGGCAAGCCGACCCTCGGCTACCGCACTCGCAAGAAGGGCAAGCAGTCCGACCGCTACATCGTGCGCGGCCGTCGCCGCGGAAAGAAGAAGCGCTGACATGGGTAGATCGACTAAAAAGGGCCCGTTCGTGGAAGAGGCGCTGATGAAGCGCGTCAACGCGATGAACGAGTCGGGCCAGAAGCAGATGCTGAAGACCTGGTCACGCAGCTCGACCGTCTTCCCCGACATGGTCGGTCACACGATCGCCGTCCACGACGGACGCAAGCACGTCCCCGTCTTCATCTCGGAGTCGATGGTCGGCCACAAGCTGGGCGAGTTCGCGCCGACCCGCACCTTCCGCTCCCACTCCGGTACGGGCAAGGGTGAGTAGCGTGGCCGAACCGCAGATCGTCGTCCGCGCCAGCTCCCGCTACGTCCGGGTGGCGCCCCGCAAGGCGCGTCTGATCGCCGATCAGGTTCGCGGCATGCACATCGAGCAGGCGCGAGCGCTGCTCGAGTTCTCGCCCCGCGGCGCCGCCAAAGACATCCAGAAGCTGATCGACTCGGCCGCGGCCAACGCCGAGAACAACCACGACCTTGTCGCCGACGAGATGAAGATCACCGAGATCACCGTCGACGAAGGCCCGACCTTGAAGCGCTACCAGCCGCGCGCTCTAGGCCGCGCTTCGCGGATCAACAAGCGGACGAGCCACATCGCCGTGGCACTCAGCCCCGACGAGGAAGAGGACTAGGAATGGGACAGAAGATCCATCCCGGCGGCTTCCGCGTCGGCTACATCCAGGACTGGAAGTCGAACTGGTTCGAGGAGAAAGACTTCTCCGACGTCCTCAACGAGGACCTGAAGATCCGCGAGCACATCGAGAACAAACTTGCCCACGCGGGTCTCTCGGACATCACGATCGAGCGTCACGGTGAGATCGCCGTCGATATCCACACTGCCCGCCCGGGCATCGTGATCGGCAAGTCCGGCTCGGAAGTGGACGCGCTGCGCAAAGACCTCCACAAGCTCACCGGCAAACCGGTGAAGGTGAACATCCGCGAGGTGAAGCGCCCCGAGCTCGACGCCAAACTGGTCGCCCAGTCGATCGCCGAGCAGCTGCAGAACCGCGTCGCCTTCCGCCGCGCGATGAAACGAGCGCTCACCTCGGCGATGCGCTCCGGCGCCAAAGGCGTGAAGGTTCAGGTTTCCGGTCGCCTCGGCGGCGCCGAGATGGCACGCACCGAGGGCTACTCGGATGGTCGTGTGCCGCTGCACACTCTGCGCGCCAACATCGACTACGGCTTCTTCGAGGCACGGACGACGACCGGTCGGATCGGCGTCAAGTGCTGGATCAACAAGGGCGAGGTAATGCCCGAGGGCTTCCGTGATCAGCTCGCCGAAGAGGACAGCGCGCCGGTGCAGGGCGGCCAGCGCGGTGGCCGGCCCGGTGGCGATCGTGGACGCGGCGGCGGAGATCGCGGCGGCCGTGGCGGAGATCGCGGCGGACGCCCGGGTGGCGGTCGAGGCGGTCCCGGCGGTCGAGGCGGCGGCCAGGGCGGCGGCGGTCGCGGTGGCCGGCCCGGCGGAGGTGGTCGCTGATGCTGATGCCGAAGCGGGTCAAGCACCGCAAGCAGATGCGCGGTCGCATGCGCGGCAACACCAAGGGCGGCAGCACCGTTGCCTTCGGCGAGTACGGCTTGAAGTCGCTCGATCGCGGCTGGATCACCAACCGTCAGATCGAGGCTGCCCGCGTGGCGATGACCCGCAAGATCAAACGTGGCGGCAAGGTTTGGATCAACGTCTTCCCCGACAAGCCGTATACGAAGAAGCCGGCCGAGACCCGCATGGGTTCGGGCAAGGGCAATCCCGAGGGCTGGGTCGCGGTGATCAAGCCCGGTAAGGTGATGTTCGAGCTCGCCGGCGTGCCCGAGGACCTCGCTCGGGAGGCGCTGCGCCTCGCCGGTCACAAGCTTCCGGTCAGGACGAAGTTCGTCAGGCGCGAGGGGGTTGATTCCCAGTGAACGCGGCCGAGGTGCACGACCTCAAAGACGACGAGTTGATCGCGAAGCTGATCGACGCCAAGGAGGAGAAGTTCAACCTCCGCTTCCGCCAGGCGACCGGGGAGCTTGAGAACACGGCCCGGGTAGCGCAGGCCAGGCGGGACGTGGCGCGCCTGCTGACAGTCGCACGCGAGCGGGGGATTGATGTGGAGAAAGAGCTGAAGAGATGACCGACGACGAGCAGAAACAAGACGAAGCGACCGAGGAGACCCCCCAGGAGGAGGCTGCTCCCGAGGCCGAGGCTCAAGCGGAGCCGGAGGCCCAGGAGGAGACTGCCGCCGAGGAGGCCCCGGCTGCCCCTGCCGAAGAAGCTCCCGAAGCGGAGCCCGATCCCGAGGACGATCTTCCCTGGAAGGAGCGGCGCAGGCTGCAACGGTCTCGGCAGCCACATAAAGCCGGCCCTACGCTCACTCCTGAGGAAAGGGCTGCCAAGCGGGCTGCCGAGCGCAAGCTGAAGGCTGCTTCGCGGCGCAAAGAACGGGCCGCGGCGAAAGCCGGCAAGACGGCCGGTACGGGCACGCCCGTTGCCGAGAAGGACGCAGTCGCGGCCAAGACTCGCCAGGGCATCGTCGTCTCCAACAAGGGTGAGAAATCGATCACGGTGCGGATCGACATCGCCCGTCGTCACCCGACTTACGAAAAGGTCGTGCGCCGCTCCCGGACCCTGCACGCTCACGATGAGCGCAACGAGGCAGGCGAGGGCGACACGGTGCGGATCATCGAGACCCGTCCACTCTCGAAGACCAAGCGCTGGCGCCTGGTCGAGGTACTGGAGAAGGCCAAGTGATCCAGCAGGAGTCGAGACTCAAAGTCGCCGACAACTCCGGCGCCCGGGAGCTGCTCTGCATCCGCGTCAAGGGCGGCTCGCACCGCCGCTACGCCGGCGTCGGCGACGTGATCACGGCCACGGTCAAACAGGCCAGCCCGCAGGGCGGCGTGCGCAAAGGCGAGGTCGTGCAGGCCGTCGTCGTGCGCACCAAGAAGCAGCTCGGTCGTCCCGACGGCACCTACATCTCCTTCGACGAAAACGCCGCGGTGCTGATCGACCCGGCGAGCAATAACCCGCGCGGCACCCGCATCTTCGGTCCCGTCGCCCGCGAGCTGCGCGATCGCAACTTCATGAAAATCATCTCGCTCGCTCCCGAGGTGCTCTAGCAATGGCCAAGCGCATGCGGATTCGCAAAGACGACCAGGTGATGGTTATCGGCGGCAAGGACGCCGGCAAGACCGGGCGTGTCATGCGCACGGAGCCGAAGAAAAACCGCGTCTACGTCGAGCACCTGAACATGATCAAGCGGCACGAACGGCCGCGCTCGCAGACCGATCTCAAAAACCCCCAGGCCGGTGGCATCGTCGAGAAGGAGGGGCCGATCCACGTCTCCAACGTGATGCTGCTCGATCCCAAAGACAACAAACCGACCCGAGTCGGCGTGCGCGTCGACAAAGGTGGCAAGCGTGAGCGCTACGCGAAGCGCAGTGGGAGCGCCTTCTGATGGAGGCGACCACGACCGTGCAATCCCAGGCCGTGCCGCCGCCGCGCCTGCGCGAGCGCTACGAGCAGGAGGTCGCCCCGGCGCTGACCAGCAAGTTCGGCTACTCGTCGGCGATGCAGGTCCCGCGCCTGCAGAAGATCACGCTCAACATGGGTCTGGGCGAGGCGAAGCAGAACGCCAAGATGATGGAAGCCGCGCAAGAGCAGTTGGCGACGATCGCCGGCCAGCAGCCGAGCATCCGCCGTGCCCGCAAGTCGATCGCTTCCTTCAAGGTGCGCGAGGGGATGCCCGTCGGCCTCTCGGTGACGCTGCGCCGCGCCCGCATGTGGGAGTTCCTCGACCGCCTCTGCTCCATCGCGGTGCCGCGTATCCGTGACTTCCGCGGTCTCAACCCGCGCTCGTTCGACGGCCGCGGCAACTACTCGATGGGCGTCAAGGAGCAGCTGATCTTCCCGGAAATCGACTACGACTCGATCGACGAGGTGCGTGGCCTGGACGTGACGATCACGACCAGCGCCCAGAGCGACGAGGAGGCCTTCGAGCTGCTGCTCGGCCTGGGCATGCCCTTCGCCAAAGAGGGTCGTCCCGGTAAACCCGATGCCGACATCGAGGCACAGGAAGCCGCCGAGGAGGAGAAGCGCAAGGAGGAGGCGCGCCGGCGGGCCGAGGCCGAGCAGGCGGCGCTGGAGCAGCTTAAGGAGGAGAACCCGGAGGCCTACGAAAAGCCCGAAGCCGAGGGCGAAGGCGAGGCCGGCGAAGGACCTACCGGCGAGAGCGACGAGGCGGCCGGCGACGCGGCCGGCGAGGAGAATCAGGAGAATGGCTAAGACTTCGCTGAAGGTGAAGCAGGGCCGCAAGGCCAAGTTCAAGTCCCGCGAATACAACCGTTGCCGCCGCTGTGGCCGGCCGCGTGCCTACTACCGCAAGTTCGGTCTCTGCCGGATCTGTCTGCGGGAGGCCGCGCACGAGGGCCACATCCCCGGCATGACCAAGTCCAGCTGGTAACCCCGAAGACGACGACGAAATGCTTACTGACCCAATCGCCGATTACCTGACCCGGATCCGCAACGCGCTCGGCTCCGGCCACGACGAGGTGGAGATTCCCGCCTCGAAGCTGAAGGTGGAGATGTCGCGCCTGCTCAAGGAGCAGGGCTACATCCTCGACTACGGCAAGCAGCCTGCCCGGGTCGGCGAGGCGATCAAGATCCGCCTCAAGTACACCGAGGACCGCCGACCGGTGATCACCGGTCTCGAGCGAATTTCCCGCCCCGGCCGGCGCCGCTACGTCGATCACAAGGAAGTGCCGCGAGTTGACGGTGGCACCGGCACCGCGATCCTCAGCACCTCGGTCGGCGTGATGACCGGTCACGAAGCGAAGGCGAAGGGCGTCGGCGGCGAGGTCGTTGCCTACGTCTGGTAAGTCGAGATGAGTCGGATCGGAAGAAAGCCAATCAGCGTGCCCGAGGGCGTCACAATCGACGTTTCGCCCGGTCACGTCTCCGTCAAGGGGCCCAAAGGGGAGCTCGCCCAGGATCTCTCGGCCGACATGAAGGTCGAGCAGTCCGACGGCGTGCTGACCATCGCCCGCCCCACCGATCGCGGCGAGCACCGCGCCCTCCACGGGCTGACGCGCAGCCTGATCGCCAACATGGTCGAGGGCGTCACCGACGGCTTCGAGAAGCGGCTTGAAATCCAGGGCGTCGGTTACCGCGCCCAGCTCAAGGGCAAAAACCTCGAGCTGGCGCTCGGCTACTCGCACCCGGTGTCGATCGAAGCCCCCGAGGGGATCGAGTTCGAGGTGCCGCAGCAGACCGAGATCATCGTGCGCGGGATCGACAAGCAGCTGGTCGGCCAGGTCGCGGCGGACATCCGCAAGCGTCGCCCGCCGGAGCCGTACAAGGGCAAGGGCATCCGTTACCGCGATGAGCACGTGATGCGGAAGGTGGGTAAGCGCGCATGACCGTTCTTACGACGAGGCAACGTCGCCTGCGCCGTCGCCGCCGGGTCCGCGCCCGTGTAGTCGGCACGGCGGAGCGTCCGCGCCTGTCCGTCTACCGCTCCAACCGCGGTGTCTTCGCTCAGCTGATCGACGACGGCAAAGGCCATACGGTCGCCGCCGTCAACTGGGTCGAGCCGGACCTGCGCAAGCTCACCGCTTCTGAGCAGGCAAAAAAAGCCGGCGAACTGCTCGCCGAGCGGGCCAAAGCGGCGGGCGTCGAGAGCTGTGTTTTCGACCGCGGCGGCTACCAGTACCACGGTCGGGTCAAGGCCCTGGCCGAAGGCGCGCGCGAGGGAGGCTTGGTCTTCTAGCGTCGTTCGCTACCTTGACCGCTCGTTATGAAGGGAATGGACACAACAAACGTCGAGACGGTGAGCCCGCGTGGCCTCGATCTGCAGGAGCGCGTGATCGAGATCAACCGCGTCGCCAAGGTGGTCAAGGGCGGCCGTCGCTTCTCCTTCACCGCGCTTGTCGCCGTCGGCGACGAAGAGGGTGTTGTCGGGATCGGTTACGGCAAGGCGCGCGAGGTGCCGCTGGCGATCCAAAAGGGCGTCGAGAACGCCCGCAAGAACTTGATTCGCATCCCCAAATACGGCCAGACGATCACCCACAAGATCATCGGCCGCTACGGCGCCGGCCACGTCGTCCTGCGCCCGGCCAGCCCCGGTACCGGCGTGATCGCCGGCGGCGGCGTGCGCGCGGTGCTCGAGCTCGGTGGCGTCAAGGACGTGCTGACCAAGAGCATCGGCACGCAGAACCCGATCAACCTCGTCAAGGCGACGATGGACGGCCTGATCCGCCTGCGTCGTCCCGAGGAGGTCGCGGAGCTGCGCGGCCTGACCGTGTCGCAAGTGCTGGGAGTCGAAAAGAGCAATGGCGCGGTGACGATCGAGGCCGAGGCCCCGGCAGCGGAGCCCGCCACTACGGCGACAGCGGCTACCGCAACGGTCGAGGAGCCCAAAGCCGAGGAGCCCAAAGCCGAGGAGACTGAGGCGCCGGTGGCCGAGGCGCCCGCCGCCGAGGAGAAAGCTTCCGAGGGCTCAAGCGAGGGTGAGGGCTCGTGAGCGCGGTCAAGATCAAGCAGATCAAATCGACCGCCGGTTCTAATCCGAGCCAGAAAGCAACTTTGAAGGCGCTTGGCCTGGGGCGTATCGGCAAGGCCGTCGAGCGCAAAGACTCGCCGCAGCTGCAGGGCCAGATTCGCACCGTCTCCCATCTCGTCGAGGTGGATGACTGATGGCCGAGAAAGAGCGCTCGGAAGAGATCGGGCTGCACAACCTGCGGCCGAAGCCGAGCTCGCGCAAGCCGCGCAAGCGGCTCGGGCGCGGCGAGGGCTCGGGCCTGGGCAAGACCTCGGGTCGCGGCCACAAGGGCGCCGGGTCCCGCTCCGGGTCGAAACGGAAGGCCAACTACGAAGGCGGCCAGAACCCGATCCACATGCGGATGCGAAAGCTGCGCGGCCCGCACAAAAAGCAGTCGATGCCTTTCGAGAACTTCCGCACCACCTCGCAGCCGGTCAACCTCGCCGACCTGGAGGAGCGCTTCGACGCCGATGCCGAGGTCACTCCCGAGACGCTCAAGGAGAAGGGCCTGGCCAAGCGCTCCGAGCCGGTCAAGATCCTCGCCCGCGGCGAGATCTCGAAGAAGCTGACGGTCAAGGCACATGCCTTCAGCGCCACCGCCAAAGAGAAGATAGAAGCGGCCGGCGGTACCTGCCACACTCTGGAGCGCTAATGCTCCGGACTATTGCGAACGCCTTTAGCGTCGCCGAGATTCGCAAGAAGCTCGCCTTCACCGCGGCGATGCTCCTGCTCTACCGGCTCGGTGCCTACATCCCGGCTCCGGGTGTCGACCTCAACGCGGTCAAGGAACTGGAGAGCAACTTCGGCGGTGGCGGCATCCTCAACCTGCTGAACAGCTTCTCCGGCGGCAGCCTCTCGCGGCTCTCGCTCTTCGCGCTGGGGATCATGCCCTACATCACCGCCTCGATCATCCTGCAGCTGCTGACGGTGGTCGTGCCCTCCCTGGAGAAGCTGCAGAAAGAAGGCGAGGTCGGCCAGCAGAAGATCACCCAGTACACGCGCTATCTCACCGTCGGCCTGGCCTTTGCCCAGTCCTTCGGGTACGTCTTCCTCTTCAAATCGTTCGGCGAACAGGGTGGCAACAACTTCCTCGGCAGCCTCACCGGTCCCAAGGTGCTGCTGATCGTGATCTCGCTGACCGCGGGCTGCACGCTGCTGATGTGGCTGGGCGAGCTGATCACCCAGCGCGGCATCGGCAACGGCATCTCGCTGATGATCTTCGCCTCGATCGTCTCCGGCCTGCCCAACGGCCTGCAGCAATGGTGGAACAACCCCGACCAGGTCTTCGTCGTGATGATGCCCTTCATCGCCCTGGCCGTGATCGTCGCGATCGTCTTCGTCCAGGAGGGTCAGCGCCGCATCCCGGTCCAGTACGCAAAACGCGTCGTCGGCCGCAAAATGACCTCCGGCGGCTCGACCTACCTGCCGCTGCGGGTCAACATGGCGGGCGTCATCCCGGTCATCTTCGCCGCTTCGATCATGGCTTTCCCGCCGACGATCGGCCAGCTCCTCAACACCCCTGCCGCGCTCGACTTCGCCGCCTTCTTCAGCCCCAGCAGCTGGGCCTACGTGGTCGGCGAGGTCTTCTTCATCGTCATCTTCACCTACTTCTACACCGCGGTCACCTTCAACCCGGTCGATCAGGCGGACAACCTGAAGAAGTACGGCGGCTTCATTCCCGGCGTGAGGCCCGGCCGGCCGACCGCCGAGTACCTCGATCGCATCCTCTCTCGTCTCACCTTCCCCGGCGCCCTCTACCTGGGCGCGGTGGCGGCACTGCCGACGATCCTGCTCAGCCAGACGTCGGCCAACTTCGCCTTCGGCGGCACCTCGATCCTGATCGTGATCGGCGTCGCGCTGGAAACGGTGAAGCAGCTCGAGGCGCAGCTGATGATGCGTAACTACGAGGGCTTCCTCAAATAGGCTGCCTTCCGTGTCCGCGGAGCTGAACCTGGTCCTGCTCGGTCCGCCCGGGTCGGGAAAGGGAACCCAGGGCGAGCGCCTGCAGGACGATCTCGAGCTTCCCTACTACGCGACCGGCGACATCCTGCGCGCCGCGGTGCGCGAAGGCACCGAGCTGGGCCGGGCCGCCAAGGACTACATGGACCGTGGCGACCTCGTCCCCGATGAGGTGATCGTCGGCATGATCGGCGAGCGGATCGACTCCAGCGAGGCCGCCGACGGTTTCATCCTCGACGGCTTCCCGCGCACGGCTCCGCAGGCCGAGGCATTGGCGGCGAAGCTGAAAGAGCTCGGTCGCGCGCTGACCGCTGTGCTGCTGATCGACGTCAGCGACGAGGAGGTGGTGCGCCGCCTTGGCGGTCGCCGCACCTGCGTCGAGAACGGCCACGTCTTCCACGTCGAGTTCAGCCCGCCCAAGCAGGAGGGGGTCTGCGACGTCGACGGTAGCGAGCTGATTACCCGCGACGACGATAAGCCCGAGGTGATCCGCCACCGTCTCGACCAGTACCACGAGAAGACGGCGCCGCTGATCGAGCATTACGACAGCCAGAGCCTGCTGCGCCGGATCGACGGCGCGGCCGCGCCGGACGCCGTCGCCGACGAGATCCAGCGCACCCTGGCGACGATGCGCCTCGAGGCTGACGAGGCGATCTAGCTCCACCGAGGCAACGAAGGTAGGGGACTAGCGTGTACAGCATGATCATCCGCAAGACGCCAGAGCAGGTCGACAAGATGGCTGCCGCCGGCGAGATCCTCGTCCGCTGCCTGCACATGCTCGCGGCCAAGGCTCGTCCTGGCGTCACCACCAAGGAGCTGGACCTGGCCGCCGAGCGGATGATTCGCTCGCAGGACGCCGAGCCCGCCTTCAAGGGCTACCGCGGCTTCCCCGGCTCGATCTGCGCCTCGCCCAACTCGATGGTCGTCCACGGCATTCCCGGCCACTACGAATGCAAGCGCGGCGACGTGCTTTCGATCGACGTCGGCGTGATCAAGGACGGCTGGGTGGCGGACGCTGCGATGACCGTGCCGATCGGGCCGATCGAGCCGGAAGCGCGCAAGCTGCTCGACGTCACCAAGGCCTCGCTCTTCGCCGGGGTGGAGCAGATGCAGCCCGGCAACCGGCTCGGCGACGTCTCCGCCGCGATCCAGAAGGCGGTCGAGATCGAGGGCCTCTCGGTAATCCGCACCCTGGTCGGCCACGGAATCGGCCGCGAGATGCACGAGGACCCCCAGGTCCCCAACTTCGGGACGGCCGGCAAGGGCCCGGTGCTCGAGGAGGGGACCGTGCTGGCGATCGAGCCGATGGTCAACGCCGGCGGCGCTCTCGTGAAGATGGGCGACGACGGCTGGGCCGTCTACTCCCAAGACGGCTCTCTGGCGGCCCACTTCGAGTTCACCGTGGCCGTGACGGCTGACGGGCCAAGAATTCTTACGCCCTGGCACGAACAGGAGTAGCCCCTCGTCCGAGGTGTGGGAAGGATTGGATGCCCCTCCCTCAAAGCCGTCGCGCAGCTGGGTCGGATAGGCGCTTCGGGGCGTGGTCCCTGAGCTTTGCTGGAGGGGCATCCAGTCCCTCCCAAAGCCCGGGCGCAGCGTCCACGCCCTAGCCGACCCCGAGCCGCAACGAGCTTCGGGACCGAAGCGTTCCGGCCCGGAGCGCCAATGGGCCGCTTGCGCCCGAAGCTTCCGGCGGCCCAGACGCGATCGCTAGCTTCGGTTGGTCCCGGCGGAGTAAAGCTTGGGGTGATCTTTGGGGGTTCGTGCTCGGGATGGGGCGGGCGGGGTCTCGGGGGAATGTCGCCGAATAGGCGGCCGCCGCACTCGTGTTTCTAGGCGCGGCGTTAGCCGCGCTGGCAAATTGCCGCTAAGCGCCGCAGGGGCGTGCGGTATCAATTCCCCCGAGACCCCACCCGCCCCATCCTCACGCAGTCCCCAAAGTCGCCCCCCTGCTATCTTTCTCCGTCGGCCCACCTGGGCCGGTTGTGCCTGCTGTCCAACTCCTGGGGCTAGCAGGAGTCCTGTAGTCGATACGAAGACCGGAGCAATGAAGGTCAGAGCTTCCGTAAAGCCGATGTGCGAAAAGTGCAAGATCATCCGCCGCAATGGCGCGGTCTTGGTGATCTGTCAGAACCCGCGACACAAGCAGCGTCAGGGTTAGGGCGGGCGACGCATGGCACGTATCTCAGGCGTCAACGTTCCGGTCGGCAAGCGGGTCGAAATCGGCCTCACCTACATCTTCGGGATCGGCCGTTCCACCTCGCAGAAGATTCTCGAGGAGGCCAAAGTCGATCCCAACACCATGGTCAAAGACCTGACCGAGGACGAGGTGATCCGCCTGCGCGACGCGGTCGACCAGCGCGAGGTCGAGGGTGACCTGCGGCGCGAGCGCTCTCAGGACGTCAAACGACTGATGGAGATCGGCTCCTACCGGGGCCTGCGCCACCGTCGTGGCCTCCCGGTCCGCGGCCAGCGGACCAAGACCAATGCTCGCGGCCGCAAGGGCCCACGCCGGATGAGCGTCGCCGGCAAAAAGAAGGCTCCGGGCCCGAGGTAGGAGAGCTAGATGGCTGCCGCAAAAAAACCCGCCAAAGGGCGCTCCCGTCGTCGCGTCAAGAAGAACGTCACCTATGGACAGGCTCACATCAAGACTTCTTTCAACAACACCATCGTCACCCTGACCGACACCGAGGGCAACGTGATCGCCTGGGAGTCCGCCGGTTCGGCCGGCTTCAAAGGCTCGCGCAAGTCGACTCCGTTCGCCGCCCAGGTAACGGCCGACGCCGCCGCCAAGAAGGGCATGGAACACGGCCTCGAGAAGGTCGAGGTCTTCGCCAAGGGCGCCGGCTCCGGCCGCGAGACCGCGATCCGCTCGCTGCAGGCGGCCGGCCTCGACGTCACCACCGTCAAGGACGTTTCGCCGCAGGCCCACAACGGCTGCCGCCCGAAGAAGCGGAGGCGCGTCTAGATGGCCCGCGATACCGCTCCGCAGTGCAAGCAGTGTCGCCGCGAGGGCCAGAAGCTCTTTCTCAAGGGTGAGCGCTGCTTCACCGACAAGTGCGGGGTCGAGCGCCGTTCCTACCCGCCCGGTGAGCACGGTCGTGGTCGCATGCGCCAGTCCGAGTACCGCCTGCAGCTGCGCGAGAAGCAGAAGACGCGCCGCTACTACCAGGTGCTCGAGAAGCAGTTCCGCGCCTACTACGACAAGGCCTCGCGCCAGGACGGCGTCACCGGCGAGAA